>Ga0335078_10001910_pt1 | contig 31564 bp, 28 predicted proteins | sample Lox_Sample_32_FD_206711 | JGI IMG/M metagenome (GOLD analysis project Ga0335078, IMG submission 206711) | Soil microbial communities from Loxahatchee National Wildlife Refuge, Florida, United States - Lox_Sample_3.2 | ecosystem: Environmental > Terrestrial > Soil > Wetlands | place: USA... | reverse complement strand
GCCGACGGGGACGTTGATCCAGAAGATCCACTGCCAGGACGCGGCGTCGGTGACCGCCCCGCCGATGACCGGGCCCAGTGCCGCGCCCAGCCCTACGGTGGCGCCCCACAGGCCCAGCGCCATGCCGCGGCGCTGCGGCGGGGTGACGCTCGCGATGAGCGTGACGGTCAGCGGCGTCACGATCGCCGCGCCGATGCCCTGGACGGCGCGCGCGGCGATCAGCACGCCGATGCCGGGCGCCAGTGCGGAGGCGGCGCTGCCCGCGGTGAACACCGTGACTCCGATGATCAGGAGGCGGCGGCGGCCGAACCTGTCACCCAGCGCCGCGCCGGTCAGCAGCAGCACGGCAAAGGTCATCGTATAGGCGTTGACCGTCCACTCCAGGCCCTCCAGCCCGGTATGCAGGGACTGGCGGATCACCGGCAGCGCGTTCGTCACGATGAGGTTGTCCATCGAGATCATGAACACTGCGATGCAGCAGGCCAGGTACGTCCAGAGCGGCTTTCTCATCCTGCGGTTCTCCATCCACGTTCGTGCAGATGGTGCCCTCAGACCCTGGAGCGGCGCTGATGCGGCGCTGAAACCGGCGCCCGGTACTAGCCCATGCGCTGCCACACCGTGGCGGCCAGCTCGTCGATCGTGTCGATGCCGTACTGCTCGCTGGGATTCCCGGTGCTCAGCACCGCCATCAGGTAGTTCCGGCCGCCGCCGGAGATCCATCCGACGCTGTTGATCTGCCAGTCGCTGTCGGTCCCGTGCAGGGGTAGCCAGCCGTTCTTCAGCGCCACCGTGACGTGGGCCGGGACACCGCCGGACACGCCCCACCGCTGGGCTGGCGTGACGTCCTGCATCAGCGACAAGGCGTACTCGCGGGCGGCCCGCGGCAGCACCGAGCTGGACGTGACCAGCTGCCTGAGCAGGGCAATCTGGTCGTCCGGGGTGGTCGTGGTCAGCCCCCAGCCTGGCCAGGCGAACCCGGGGCAGACCACGCACGACGACGGCGCGGTCTGGGTCAGGCCGGCCCGGGCATTGAACGAGCGGATCCTGGCGGCCCCGCCGACCGCGTACCACAGGCTGGTCGCGGCGTCGTTGTCGCTGTCCTCGATCATCTGCCCGGCCAGCGTCCGCTCGCTGGCCGATAGGCCGGTGCCGTCATCCTGCGCACGTTCGGCCAGCAGGGTCTCGAGCACGTCGAGCTTGACGACGCTCGCCTCGGCCTGCGGCGAGCCCTGGCCCAGATGCCAGGTACGGCCGGTGCGCAGATCGTAGACGGCGGCCAGGACGGTGCCGGCCCGGCCCGGCAGGTACGACGCCGCGGCCGCCCCGAACGGATCCCGGTGACCTGCCGCGGCCGTCGCTCGGGCGGACGGCACCGGCGAGGAGGAAGCCTGCGCGGAATGCGCCCGCAGGGACTCCGCCGGCGCCGGGGACGTCGCGTTCAGCCGCGCGGCGGCGGACGGATCGCCCGTCCCGCTGATCGCGCCGACCGGGGTGCCGCTCGGGCCGGCCGGGCTCCCGGAACCCGTTGCGGCCAGGCCCGCCACGGTGCCCCCGGCGATGACGGCACAGGCGCCCAGCGCCACGAGCACGACCCGGATGGGCGCTCGGGGCGACCTGGCCCCGGAGTGCCCGGAGCCTCCGGAGCGCCTGGAACGCCCGGAACCCGCATGCCTGCCTCTCGCCCCGGAGACCGACGTCCTGACCACCCTCCCGATCGTGCCATGCAGTGTCCGCCCGGCAGGCCCGGGCGAGGCGCTAGCTCGCCGGGCAGACCCGCTGGAACGGCTGGGTCCCAGCGTAGCCAGCCCACTGCTGGCGGGTGAGGGATTGGTCCGCGATGGTGCAGGCGCCGGCGAGCAGCCCGGCCGGGAAGGCCACGTCCCAGGACCGCACGGTGCCGTCGCTGCCGGCGGTGGCCAGCGTGCGGCCGTCCGGGCTGAAGGCGACCGCGGAGAGCGGGTCCGGGCCGGCCGTCATCGGCATGCCGATCTGGAGCTGGGTAGCCACGTCCCACAGCCGGGCCGTGCCGTCGGCGCCCGTGGTGGCCAGCGTACGGCCGTCCGGGCTGAAGGCGACCGCGTAGGCCGGGCCGGGGCCGGCCGTCATCGGCGTGCCGATCTGCCGCCGGGTAGCCATGTCCCACAGGCCGATTCTGCCGTCGACGGCCACGGCCAGGATCCGCCCGTCCGGGCTGAACGCCGCCGCGGCGGCCGCCCGGCCCGCACTGACGGCCGCCGGGTCCGTGCCCACGTTCATCAGCGCGCCGACCCTGTGCCCGCTGGCCACGCTCCACAGCGCCGCGGTCCCGTTCGCGCCGACCGTCACGAAGGTCTTGCCGCCCGGGCTGAACGCCAGCGCGTCCCGGGCCTGCCCGACGGCCACCGCGATCCCGGTTGGCTGCCGGGTGGCCAGCCTCCACAGCCGGGCCTTCCCGTCCGTGCCGATAGCGGCGACCAGCTTGCCGTCCGGGCTGAGCGCGAGCTCGGTCACCGGGTGATGGGTAAGGATCGGCTGGCCGGCGGTCCGCCCGGTCCGGGCGTTCCAGAGCCGTATCGTGCCGCGCTGGCCGCTGATCGCGATGATCTCGTCCCGTGCGCTGAGCACGGCGGCCGCGTGCCCGCCGGCCGCGGCCGGTGATGCCGGCGTGCCCGCGGCGACCGGAGCGGAGGACTGGTGAAAGCCGGCCGGGTTCCGCAGCGTGATCGTCCCGGTCGTGTCGCCGGTGGCCAGCAGGCCCGCGCCCGGGCCGAAGTCCAGCGCGCTCGCCCGGGCCGAACCCTGTGCCGCGAGCGCGGCGCCGGTCTGCTCCTGGGTGGCGGTCGACCACAGCTCGGTGCGACCGTCGCCTTCCGCGGTGGCCAGCGTCGTTCCGTTCCCGCTGAACGACAAGGCCGCGACCGCGGCTCCGGTCACCATGGTCGCGCCCGGCTGGCTCTGCGTGGCCGTGTCCCAGAGCCGGACGTCGCCGTCCTCGCCGCCGGCGGCGAGGACCTTCCCGCCCGGGCCGAACGCGAGGGCCCTGATCGCGGTCGGCCCGGACGTCATGGTCGTGCCCACCTCGTGCTGGGTGGTCGCATCCCACAGCTGGACCGTTCCGTCGCTGCTGCCCGCGGCGACCGTCGCCCCGCCGGGGCTGAACGCTACGGCCTCGACCGGCGCCAGGCCGGAGCTCATCGGGGCGCCGATCTCCTGCTGGGTGGCCACATCCCAGAGCCGGACGTTTCCGTCGCCGCCGCCGGTGGCCAGCTTGCTGCCATCCCGGCTGAACGCGGCGGCCCGGCCGCCGGTCACGGCGGTCAGGCCGGCCAGCGGGTGCCTGGCGATCTTGGCCCGGCCTGCCAGGTTCCACGCCCCGACGGCCGTCGGCCCGGCTACCTCCAGGGTTTCCCGGTTCTTGCCGCCGCCGGTGAACGCGAGCGCGTCCGCTGCGCCGCCCCAGGTCGCGGTGCTGACCAGGCGATGCGAGGCGGTGTCCCAGAGCCGGATCGTGCCGTCCTTGTAGGCGGCCGCCAGGGTCTTCCCGCCTGGGCCGGAGGCGACCGCGGTCACCTGGCCCGAACGGGCGGACAGGATGCCGCGCACCGGCTGGGCCAGCGACTCGAGCAGGCTGTACCGCGCCTGCGCGGTCGGCGCGATCCGCCACGCGGCCGCGGCGAGCAGCGACGCGGTGACCGGGTCGGTGGCCTCCAGCGCCGCGCTCTGCCCGGCGAGCCGCGCCGAGGTCGCGGCGATGCGCTGTCGGCTGGCGTCGTCCCGGGCCGAGCGGACCGCGAGCCCCGCCCCGGCCAGGGCGGCGAGGAGCAGCAGGACCAGGGCGCCGGCCAGCACCCGGCGCCCCAGCCGGCGCCGGGTGCCGGCCCGGCCGCTGGCGCGGAGGAACTCGGCCTGGGCCGCGGGCAGCGCCGGGTACCGGCCCGGATCGGCCGCCCAGACGCGCGCGGCCTCCCGGGCCGCGGCGAGCTGGACCCCCCGGTAGAGCCGCGAGGAATCCTTGCCGTCTCGTCGCCACTGCGCGGTGTCCTCGGCGAGCTGGCCGTAGAGGATCAGGCTGGACTGATCCTCCTCCAGCCAGCCGCGAAGTCGCGGCCAGGCCTGCAGCAGCGCGTCGTGCGCGATCTCTGCCGTGTCGTCGCCCAGCATCACCAGCCGGCCCTGCGCGAGCGCGCCGAGCACCGCGTCGGCGCGTACGTCGCGCCCGGCGCGGGGCAGCGGCCGGCGGACCAGCCTGCCGTCGCGGTCCACGGCCGTCATCTGCCGGAGCACGTCCCGGGCGATCACCCGCTGATCCTCGGTCAGCCTGGCGTAGACCGCCTCGGCGCCGGCCTCGATGGCGCCGGCCACCCGGCCAGCCCGGTCGTAGCCCGCCCTGGTCAGCCGGCCGTCCTCGCGGTGCTCCCAGGTCAGCGCCAGAGCCTGGGAGAACATGGGGAGCGAGACGCCGGCCGCGCCTGTGTCGGCCACGATCGCGTCGATGAGAGCGCTCTCAACCCGCAGCCCGCTCACCCCGGCCGGACCGGTGATGGCGCGGCGCAGCCCGGCGTCCGGCATCGGGCCGACCACCAGCTGATCACGTTCCATGGCCCCGACGAGCTGCGGAAGGGCGGCGCACCGGTCCCAGTAGTCCCCGCGGACCGCGATCACCACCCGGGCAGGCGGCTCACCCCGCGGTCCGGCCGGGCGAGCGGCCGCCGCGCTGAGCGCCTCGACGAACGCGGCCCGCTCCTGCGCTCCGTCCGCCGCGAAGACCCGCTCGAACTGGTCGATGATCAGCACCAGCCGGGCGCCGGCGCCGGCGCTCCTGGTGAGCTCGCGGATCAGCAGGTGCGCCTGACCCGGCGCGTCGGCCAGCCGCTGCCTGACGGCCAACGGATCCCGGTCGTCCAGCCGGGCCAGCCCGGCCGCCAGGTCGGTGAGCGGCCGCGGGGTCACGGTGAGGCTGACGACAGGCCAGCCCTGCGACCCGGGCACCTGCACGCCGCGGGCCAGCGCGGGCACCAGGCCGGCCCGAAGCAGCGAGGTCTTGCCGGCCCCCGAGGCGCCGGTGAGCATGACGATCCCGGTCCCGGCGAGCATCCCGGCCAGCTCCGCGGTGAGCCGCTCCCGGCCGCGGAACACCGGCGCGTGGGCCTGGTCGTAGGGCAGCAGCCCGCGGTACGGGCAGCCGCCGTCCCGCCGCGGGACCGCGGCGGAGGGTTCGGTCGGCTCCGGCTGCCACTGGCCGGCCCGCTGCTCGATGACCGCGAGTTCTTCGCGGATCATCCGGACGTCGGCCGACTGCCGGACGGCCCGTTCGCGGGCGGCCCGCAGCTCCGCGTCCTGGCCGCTCAGGCTGTCCTGGATCTCGCCGGCCGCGCGGGCCAGGTCGGACAGCATGAAGGCCATGTCGCCGAACTCGGCGCCCAGCGATTCCAGCGCGGCCAGCACCTCGCGCTCGAGTGCCTCGTCGCCGGCCTCGATCGCGGCGCGGAACGCCGTGCCGCCCGCGTCGATCTCCCGCATCACCATCGCGATGTCGGAGCGCAGCTCACCGGCTGGCGAGCCGCCCGCGTCCAGGACCTCCCGGACGGAGCGGCTGATCTCCGCCTCCAGGCTCCGGGTCAGGTCGGGTGTGTCCGCAGAAGCCGAACGGGCCCGGCTGGACGCCCCCTCCAGAAGATGAGCCAGCACGTCGGCTCCGACCGAGACGAGCACGCCCATCCTGGCCAGGCCGGGAGCCGCGCCGTCGGCGTCGGCCAGGGCAGGCCCGAATGCCGCCGCGCACAGCAGCGGCAGCACGGCCGGGCCGCTGATGCCGCGCAGCTCGTGACGGCCGCTTCGCGCTGTCCGCAACAGCCACGTGCGGATACCCGCCTGAAGGCGTTCGACCTCCTCAAAGTCACCCATCAGCCTCCCCCCTACACAGGCGTAACACCCCAAGACGGGCGCAGCCTAGCAGGTGTGACCACTGTGTGCCGATCCGTTCGCTACCCGGGCAGCGGCCGTGACCGCGCCGGCCCGGCGAGCTTCGCGATCATGGCTGGCCATGACGGCCGCCGGGTGAGAAAATACGGATATGGCTGATGACGCAGGCAACCCGAACCAGCAACTCGCCGCGGCGTGGCAGGCCGCCACGGCTGCGCTGGGGGAGTGGCGGCAGCAGGTGTCGGCCGCGACCTCCGACGCGATGAACAAAATCGATCCGGCGATCCGGGCTGCGGTCGAAGCCGGGCGCTCCGCGTTGTCCGGAGAGTGGCGCGCTTGCCGGTGCCAGTGCGGCTCGGCCCACCCGGATGACAGGGGTGTGTGCGACGGCCGGGCCGTGCTGACGAGGCGGGTCGGCCAGTCGGACGTGCGGCTGTGCGCGCCGTGCGCGGTAGCCCAGGGTGTCGCGGAGATGCCGCACTAAACGCCGCACTGGGAACCGCGGTGCCGGTTCTACCCGGCTGGGGGCTCGGCGATCATGGCGGTGCCGATCTCGCCGAAGCCGATCCTGGCGTAGATGCGCGCCACCGCGTCGTCGCTGGCGGACAGGAAGACGGTCTGCACCTCGCGGTCCAGCGCGTCCCGGGCCAGCAGCGCGGTGATGGCGGCGCCCAGACCCTGACGGCGCGAGGACGGCAGCACGCCTACGCCGGTGATCTCGGCCACCCCGTCGACGGCCTGGCAGCTTCCGGCCGCGAGCGGCCCGTCCGGTCCGAACGCCGCGGCCAGCACCGATTGCCCGGATCGCAGCCGTTCCCGCAGCATCTCGATTGTGCCGCCGTCGTAATCCGCGGCGATCTTATCGCGCTCGGCCGGGCCAGCTTCCCCGGCCGCGGTGCCCGGGTGCCCGAACGCGACCGCGGGCACCGCCCAGATCCGGTCTAGCTCGGGATCCTCGGGCGCGACCGCGCGCACCGTGATGCCGGCCGGAAGCGCCGGCGCGGCCGGCCGTGCCGACAGCACCATGAGCGGGTGCGTCTGCACCTCCAGGCCCGCCTCGGCCGCCGCCGCCGCCATGTCGGGCGCGGACTGCTCGATCCACTCGAAGGATTCGGGGATGATCAGCTCGCGCTGCCGGGCGCGGACGGCGCGGACGTCGGCGGCAGTGATCCGCGGCCTCGGGTCGCGCCTGGGGCGGGCGTAGTACGGCCAGCCCGGCCCGGTGGGAACGAAAAGCACGAGCGGCCCGTACTCGGCGGCGCGGGCCCGGCGCCGTGGGACGGCGTCGCAGAACGCGTCAATCCGCTCAATGACCTCGTAAGTTCTCACAGCAGTATTTACCTTAAGGTCCCGAGAGCCCCAGACCAACCACAATTCCAGCTCCCCGCCGGCTAGCTGGTCGGGTCAGCGCGACCAGGCCGCGTCGTCGGCGCCGTACCGGCTGAGCGGCCGCGGCCAGGTCAGCGGCTCATCGTCGAGCCGGCCGGGTGGCAGCACGGTGGTCACCGGCCCGGCCGCGCTGTCCAGCGTGGTCAGCCACATCCGCCCGTCGTCATCGGCCGTGGCCGGGGCGGAGCCCGGCGCGTCCCGAGGCTGGCCGAGCAGCCAGTACGCGCTCCGGGCCAGGGAAAGCTCGCGGAACTGGGTGCCGCCCCGGGCGGACTGCCGGGCCAGCGCCTGCAGCACGGCGGCCGCGCACAGGTAGCCGGTGCCGTGGTCGAGCAGCTGGCACGGCAGCGCGCCGGGCCGCTCGCCGTCTGCGGATTCGGCCAGCGCGATCCCGGACGCCGCCTGCACGATGCTGTCGAAGCCCCGTCGGCCGCCCCACGGTCCGCGGCTGCCCCACGCCGACAGGCTCACCACCACCAGGCCGGGATGCCGCTCCGCCAGGGTCTGCGGGTCCAGCCCGAACCGGTCCAGCGCGTGCGGCCGGTACCCGTGCACCAGCACGTCGGCGCCGGAGAGCAGGTCATGCAGCCGGTCATGGCCGCCGCCGGTGCCGAAGTCGAGCAGCGCGCTGCGCTTGGCGAGCAGCCCGTCATAGGTCTGCATGATCAGCTCCGGCCGGTCCGGCGGGTCGAGCCGCAGCACGTCGGCGCCGAGCGCACCGAGGTACCTGGTCGCGACCGGTCCGGCGATGACGCGGGTCAGGTCGAGCACTCGGATGCCCGAGGCGGGCAGCGCCCCGGCGGGGCGCCAGCGCGGCGGCGCGCCGGCGACCGAGGTCGCCTCCACCAGCGGCGTCGCGGCGACCGCCTGGCCCGGCGGCTCCGCCTGCCAGCTGGCCTCGTCGCGGACGGCCGCCGCGACCCCGCCCGCGCCGGTCACCAGATCCTCGGCCTGCCTGGCGCCGAGTTCCGCGATCGCCGCCGCTACCGGCTCCGGGTCGTCCTCCTCGCCGCCCGCGCAGCCAAGCGCGCGGAGCAGCGCCGCGCGGTGCCAGGGGTAGTTACCGTGCGTGCGTACCCAGCCGTCCGCGGCGCGCCAGAACCGCGATAGCGGCGCGAAGCCGGGCCCGGCTGGCTCACCGCCGACCCGCAGGAAGGCCTCACTGCGGAAGGCCGCCGCGACGTGCCCGCGGTCCAGGCCCACGACCGGCGACCCTCGGGACCCGCTGTCCCCGCCGCGCTGGGCGTGCAGGGCCGCGGCGGCCAGCAGCGCGGCCCCGGCGCAGGCGATGGCCACATCCTCGGCCGGCAGCCGGGACGGCAGGTTCCCGGGGGGGCCGCTGATCCAGAGCACCTCCAGCCCAGCCGGGAGCCTGACCTCACCCGCACCGCCGGGCTCCCCGCTCAGCGCCGACCACGCCTCGGCCAGCAGCGTTGGCCATAGCAGGCCCGGCCACAGCTGTCCTGTCACCGGCTCATTCTCCCCGCAGACCGGGCTCGGCGACCAGCCCGGGGGCGGCGACCGCGATCTCGCCGGGATAGCTCGCGGCCGCGGCCCGCACCGCTTCCTCCGGGTCGGTGCCTGGCCACAGGTGGGTAAGCACGAGCCGTCCGGCCCCGGCCTCGCGGGCGACCGCGCCGGCCTGCCGGGCGCTGGACAGGTAGCGAGCCTCGCTGCCGGTCAGCTGCCACGGTTCGGTGGCCTCGGCCAGGAAGATGTCGGCGCCGCGGGCGAGTTCGGTCAGCAGCGGGCTCGGCCCGCTGTCGCCGGTGTAGGCCAGCACCTGGCCGTCCGCCGCCAGCCGCAGCCCGGCGTTCGGCACCCAGTGCGGGAGCAGCCAGCTCTGCACGCCGAACGGCCCGACCTCGAGCCGGTCTCCCGGCGTGAACTCGCGCAGGGAAAACGCGTCGTCCAGCATGCCCGGGCGGTCCAGCGCGAGCACCGGTCCGAGCGCGCACGGCGGCGCGAACACGGGCAGCGCCGGGGGCGGCTCGTCTCGCATGGCCCTGGCCCGGAGCAGCGGGTTCAGGTCGGCGCAGTGATCCGGGTGGCCGTGGCTGACCAGCACGGCATCCACGTCGGTCGCGTCCGTCACCTCTAGCAGCCGGGGCAGGATGGCGTACCCGGGATCGATCAGCAGCCGGAACCCGTCGTGCTCGACCAGATAACCGCTGCACGCCAGGCCCGCCGCGGGCCAGCCCCCGCAGCCGCCGAGCACCGTCAGCCGCACGGCTCTGCCTCCATCCGCGCGACGACGTGCAGCAGCGCCGCTACCCGCCGGTACGGGTCGGTGCGGCCGGCCCGCTCCTCGCAGTCCAGCAGCGCTGCCAGCTCGGCCGGCGGTTCGGCGTCGCTGGCCGCGGTGTCGGTGAAGATCCGTACCCCGTACCAGGCGGTGACCCGCAGCCCATGGCCGGCGAGCCGCCCGGTCAGGTCGGCGAGGCGGTCCGCGCGGGCGCTGACTCCGATCCGGTTCTCGTAATGGTCCGCGGCAAATGCCTCCGCACACACCGCCCAGTCGCCGGACAGGCCCGGCCGCATGGCCAGGGCGTCGCCGTTGCGCACCAGCAGCGACACCAGGCCTCCGGGCGCCGCCAGCGCGGCGATGGCCCTCAGCACCGGCTCGGGGTCGGCCAGGTACATCAGCACGCCGTGGCAGAGGACGGCGGGGAAGCGTGAGGCCCCGGCTCGTTCGGGAAAATCCTCGATCAGGCAGTGCTCGGCCTGCACCCGGCCGCGGATCCCGGCCGGCTCGGCGGCCAGGTCCCGCTCGAACCGGGCCAGCAGGCCGGCCGAGGCATCCACCCCGGTCACGTCATACCCGCGCCGGGCCAGCCGGAGAGCCTGGGTCCCCTGCCCGCAACCGAGATCAATGACCCGAACGGGCGGGGCGGGGAGCTCTCGCTCCAGCTGCCGCGCCACCATCTCCTGGCGCACCACGTCTCGCAGCTTGCCCAGGCGTGCCTGCCAGGTGCGCTCTCCGGCGCTGAACGCGGTGCTCATCGGGTCGGACCCCTTGACTCCAGTTCTTTTTGCATCAGCAGGGTGTCGATCCAGCGGCCGTGCTTGCGGCCGACGCCGCACAGCAGGCCCGCCTGGGTGAAGCCGAACCGGCGGTGCAGCGCGGCCGAGGCGTCGCTGCCGGTGTCGGCGATGACCGCGATGACCTGCCGCGCGCCGGCCGCCGCGCACCCGGCCAGCAGCGAGCCGAGCAAGGCGCTGCCGATCCCGCGGCCGGTGCAGCTGGGGGAGAGGTACACGGTGTCCTCGACCGTGTGCCGGTAGGCGGACTTGGGCCGCCACGGACTAGCGTAGGCAAAGCCGCAGACAGCCCCGCCGCCGTCGGCCACCCCGTCCCTATCCCCGGCCGCTGCGGCCCCGTCCCCGTCCCCGGCCGCTGCGGCCCCGGCCACCAGGAAGGGTAGGTTCCGCGCGGTCAGCTCGCCGAGCCGCTGCCGCCAGTCCGCCGCTGTCGGCGCGATCTCCTCGAACGTTGCCACGCTGGTCGCGACGTAGTGCGCGAAGATCGCGGCTACCGGTCCGGCGTCTGCCGGGACCGCCGCGCGGACGACAGGTTGTGGTTCGGCCGGCATAATTCCCCGTTCCGTCGTTGAGCCCCCGCTCAGCATTCTCCCGACTCGATTCTCCCGACTCGCCGGGCCCGCGGCAAAGCGTTACCCGGACGCGCCCGCCGGCAGATGCCTCACCGCCGCTCGCTGGACGCAGCCCCTGGCGGGCCTTACGGCTACGGCTACGGCATTCGTCGATCGTATATTCGACATCGGGGGAGTGCGGGTGTACGCTGTACCCATGGTGGCGATCCAGCCTGGCGCGTCCCGGGCCCGGCACGAGTCCCGTCCCGGTCGGCGTGCGGTAGTCGCTGCCAGCCTAGCCGACCTCCGCGGGCCCGCCGAGGGCATCGTCGAGCTGCCAATCTGGCTGTTCTGGAGCAGCCCCGATCACACGTTCGACCTCGGTGACGAGGATATGCGCCGCTGGCTCTACCAGACCGTGCTGCGGGAAGCGGGATGCCTCGAGGATCTCACCGCCTACCTTGACGGCGATACGCTGATCGCCCTCTGGCCCGGCCTGTACTTGCCCGAAGGTGTCCGGCAGGCGTGGGAGGAGCAGCACCCGGTCCTGCGGGCCGCGGCTACCGCTGCCGCCTGATGCCGGTCGGCAGGCTGCACGGCCAGGTGGCCGCCATCGCCTTGCGCGCTGCCGCACGACACGGGTTCGCTCTCGGCGGCGGTAACGCCCTGATGGCGCACGGGGTCGTCGATCGATTCACGGCCGACGTCGACCTGTTCACCGATAAGGAGGCGAGCGTGGCGGCCGCCGCCGAGGCGGTGGAGAGCGCGCTACGCGAGGCGGGATTCAGAACCGAGCGCGGCAGGAAGGCCGACGGTCTCGACGACATCTTCTATGGTCTGGGCGAGGGTATGGCCGAGTGGATCGTCACGGCCGTGGGCGGAGAGCAGATGATGCTTCAGATGGCCTACTTCGAACGCGCCCGGCGCCCGGTGATCATGGAGTTCGGTCCCGTCCTCGACCTCGAGGACGTGATCGGCGGCAAGGTATGCGCCCTGGCCAGCCGGGTCGAGCCGCGTGACTACGTGGACACCGCGGCCGCGCTTGACCGTTATACCGTCGAGCAGATCATCGGTTTCGCCCGGCGGCTGGACCCGGGCCTGACCGGGCGGGATTTCGCCGACGCGGCGGAACGGCTGGACCACTGGGGCGACGGGGTGTTCGCCTCGTTCGGCCTCGGCCCCGAGGGCATCGCCGAGTTGCGTGCCCGGTTCGCCGCCTGGCCGCGATCCTGAACTCTTGGCTGCGGCCGCCGTCGCGGGGCATCCTGCTCTTAGCGCTCTTCTGGAGGTGATGGTTCATGACCGGCGACGTGATCGGCGATCTGCTCAGGCCCCTCATCGGGAAGTCCGGGACCATTTTCATGGTCGTCAGCAGGAGCGGCCAGATCGGGTTCGCCACCGGGCCGAACCGGAAGCTGACCGGCGTGGAGATCCGGGAGGACGGCATGCTGCGCCTGGTGCGCGAGACCGGATGGGCCGTGATCGACCCCGCCGAGATCGTGGCCGTGGTTTGGAACGACGAAACGGAAAGCTCGCCCGGCCAGTTCCTGTAAGCGCTGGATCCCGGACAGGCGCTCGGCCAAGTGCGCGCGGGTCACGACCGGGCCCGTTTTCGAGCGCTCAGGCGCTGAAGGCGACGGATATGTCGTTGCTGCCGCCGTCGAGGCGGTGGGCGACGAATGCGTGGATGGCAGGGGGCACGGTCACCACCTGTGCGCTGGCATTGTTGAGGTCCAGCTTGGTCACCGGGTGGCCGTCGCGGGTGTCAACTGCGAGCTGCGCGGGCTGGTCGGCGAAGAACCGGACCGTCTTGATGCCGTCTGGCAGCGCGATCGGGGTGATCGCGTCCTGACCCTTGTTGAGCAGCATGGAACCCTCCAGGATTGCTGTAGAAGCGGGCGTGGGGAGAATCGCATTCCCTAGCTTGAGGCACAGATGCCATCGGTGCATCCGATCAGCTAGACCGTTCAGGTGACCATTGACGGCTTTGGTCGCGCCCTCAATATCGCCGTCATCGGCGAAACGGTTCATCGGCCGGGCCACGGTCCAGTACCAGATCGGGCCTAGCCATACATATTCGTCGGTTGCCAGCTGCCCGGGATGGTCGATGAAGTAGGTTGCGCTTGGCACGAGCCCTTTGGAGTGAGCCCACCGGGAAAGCTCGCGGTAGTTAAAACGCCCGGTTACCTGAATGAAGCCCCTGCCTTTGAACCGCTTACCATCCCCGGGGTGGGTATTGCCGAGATCGGCACGCCCTTCGTACTCCGCACCGCTCGCCAACTCGGTCGGGGCAGTGAGGCTAATGGACTCCTCACCTACCTGCGCGCAGAACATCGCTGCGCGTTTTACCGTCGTGCAGCCTGCCAGCCGCATCGCCGTATTGAGTCCGCTGTCGAGTTCCGCCGCCCGCGCCGCGCTTAGGCCCGGGAAAGCTCGCCGTATAGTTGCTACATCCATCGGTTGTCTCCTGAGGGCTGGGAATTGTCCATGCTGCCTGGACCCTGGCCGGGCCCCGTTTTCGAGCGCTCAGGCGCTGAAGGCGACGGATATGTCGTTGCTGCCGCCGTCGAGGCGGTGGGCGACGAATGCGTGGATGGCAGGGGGCACGGTCACCACGTGTGCGCTGGCATTGTTGAGGTCCAGCTTGGTCACCGGGTGGCCGTCGCGGGTGTCAACTGCGAGCTGCGCGGGCTGGTCGGCGAAGAACCGGACCGTCTTGATGCCGTCTGGCAGCGCGATCGGGGTGATCGCGTCCTGACCCTTGTTGAGCAGCATGGAACCCTCCAGGATTGTGGCAGGAGCGAGCGTGGGCAGAGCCGCGTACTGCCCACGCTGTCGGATGATCTTTGCGCGACGTACGATCTCGGCGCGGGCCCGCGAGCGGGTGTGATTAGGGTTTTTTGTCGCATCGGGACAAGAGTGGCCGCCCCAGGCAGCGCCACCCATGTTGTGCAGCCCCAGCCCCTCTTTATCCGGCGAGTCGGTCACCTGGAGCGTGAACCGGCCGTACTCCGGCCTTGAGGTCAGCTCGAGGATCTGTGCGATGCGCGAGAGCTGGGCGTCGGTGTATGGATTATTCGGGTTGCCGTCATCGGCGTTCTCTACCGCATACCAGTGAGGGTTCGCAGCTATCGCATGCTCGGCCACAACGCCTAGCGGCACCCACTGAATGACAGTGCCATCCTGGGCGGTACCGAAGTGCGCGGAGTTGCCGTTGCCTTGCGGTCCCGGCGTGAACAAATCGTCGGTGTGCGGGAGGTTCCCTTCCATGGTGTGCGATATCAGCCCTCTGACGGCGGACGTTGGCATCGAGCCACCATGAAAACCAGGATGGTGGGTGAACCCATCCACCCAGCCATTCTTGACAGTAAGCTTCTTATAGATTTTCATGTATCCTCGATGGATCTGGCGGCGGCCTCCGCGAAAGGATGACCGTCGCGAGGATGGCTATTCACCGGAACAAATCAGATGTGAGTGCGCCCATCGCGCCGATGCTTCGTGAAGCTTTCGATGGCGCTGTACATCTGACATCTTCCCCCCAGGCCACGAAAGGCCGGCACGGTGCAGATGACAATCCGCCATGGCACCCCTACTCATACGGAGGCCACGCTGGCCGATTTGATACAGGGAGCGTTTTTCATCCTGGCATGACCTATTCGTCACAGCTTGATCACTGCGCGGCGTGTCGCTGCTGTGGCCAGAGAAGCCCCTGGTAAGTGAGGCAGCTGGCCAGGGCGATCCACGTTCTTCAGGCCCGCGAGATCGGCCGATGAACGGGGTGCACGGGAGGCTTTATCACGCTCACGACTTGGAACGCAGGCTCCGTCCCCGGCCTTTGCATGCAATCCGATCTGGACACGCCGTGTGACGGATACATCTTCAGCAAACATTGACCCTGCCTGACCAGGGCCCGCCCAGGACCTGCCGCATCCTCCGCAAGCTCCGCTACCGTACCCGGGCCGCCGGACAACTGGCCAAGGCGATCCAGGTATTGCAGATCCGCGAAGCAAAAGCAGGATGAAAAGGGTTCAGGGATGAGTCGACCCGCGTCGCCGCAGCGGCGCGGGTCACGACCCGTCTAGCGGTCAGACGTCGTAGTAGAGCTCGAACTCGTGCGGGTGCGGGCGCAGCCGGAGTTCGTCGAGCTCGGCGGTCCGCTTGTAATCCAGCCAGGTCTCGATCAGGTCCTCGGTGAACACGCCGCCCTCGGTGAGGAAGGCGTGGTCGCTCTCCAGGGTGTCGAGCACCACGTCCAGCGAGCCGGGCACCTGCGGGATGGCGGACGCCTCGTCCGGCGGCAGCTCGTACAGGTCCTTGTCCACCGGCTCCGGCGGCTCGATCTTGTTCTTGATCCCGTCCAGGCCCGCCATCAGCATCGCGGCGAAGGCGAGGTACGGATTGCAGGATGGGTCGGGGACGCGGAACTCGACCCGCTTGGCTTTCGGGTTGGTGCCGGTGATCGGGATCCGGGCGCAGGCCGAACGGTTGCGCTGCGAGTAGACCAGGTTGACCGGAGCCTCGAAACCGGGCACCAGCCGGTGGTACGAATTCGCAGTCGGGTTGGTGAACGCCAGCAGCGCGGGAGCGTGCTTGAGCAGGCCGCCGATGTAGTACCGGCCGGTGTCAGACAGGCCCGCGTAGCCGACCTCGTCGTAGAACAGCGGCGAGCCGTCCTTCCAGATCGACTGGTGGCAGTGCATCCCGTTGCCGTTGTCGCCGAACAGTGGCTTGGGCATGAACGTCACCGTCTTGCCCGCCGCCCGGGCGGTGTTCTTGATCACGTACTTGTAGAGCATCAGCTTGTCGGCCATCTCGAGCAGCGGGCCGAACCTGATGTCGATCTCGGCCTGCCCCGCCGTGCCCACTTCGTGATGCTGCATCTCGACCTCGATGCCGCACGCGATCAGGTTGCGGACCATTTCCGAGCGCAGGTCGGTGTAGTGGTCCATCGGCGGCACCGGGAAGTAGCCGCCCTTGAACCTGGGCTTGTAGGCCAGGTTGTGGCCCTCCTCCTCCTTACCGGTGTTCCACGCGCCCTCGAGCGAATCGATGTGGTAGTAGCCCTCGTTCGCGGAGGTCGAGAAGCGAGCCGAGTCGAAGATGTAGAACTCCGCCTCGGGGCCGAAGAAGGCCGTGTCGCCGATGCCCGTGCCGCGCAGGTAGTCCTGGGCCTTGCGGGCGATGTTGCGCGGGTCCCTGGTGTACGGCGCGCCGGTCAGCGGGTCGTGCACGAAGAACGTGAGGTTCAGGGTCTTGTGCGTCCGGAAGGGGTCGAGCACCGCGGTGGACGGGTCGGGCAGCAACTGCATGTCGGACTCGTGGATCTGCTGGAACCCGCGGATGGACGAGCCGTCGAACATGAGGCCGTCGGTGAAGACCCCCTCACCGAACGTCGTCGTGGGCACGGTGAAGTGCTGCATCGTTCCCGGCAGGTCGCAGAACCTGACGTCGACGAACTCCACGTTTTCCTCCGCGATGAAGCGGAGGACCTCCTCGGCACTGCTGAACATCAACCCCTCCAGGGTCCAGGGCACGCTTTCGGTTCTCAAGGCACGCGCGTATGACGGTAGCCGCCCGCAATTTCCGTGCCGTGTCTGATGTGTTTCACCGATGTTACGCGCCGGCGGCCGAGGTCAGCGCACCGTTATGGCCCGCTGCTGGCTACCTGGGCCAGAACGGATACCGTAGTGTCGTGGCCAACAAACCCCGTAACCGGCGCGGTGCGGGCCCGGCGCGGTCCGGTGCGTCCGGTCGGCCTGCCCCCACGTCGGCGGGCGCGGCGCCGGCAGGTCGCGCCCCGGCCGGCACCGCGCAGCTGGCCGCCCCGCCCGCGGGAGAAAAGGCGACCTACCCAGGCCAGGGACTCGGCCTGCCCGAGCGCGGGCCCGGCAGCGTGGCGAGCATGCCCCGCCGGATTCTCGCGCTGTTTATCGACTGGCTGCTCAGCACGCTCATTGCGTACTGGCTGACCCACTCGCAGTACTGGACCATCGCCGTCTTCGCGATCGAGGTCTACGTGCTCACCGCGACGACAGGATTCACCGTCGGGAAGCGGCTGGTAGGCATCAGGACGGTGCGGACCAACGGCGGCCTGGTCGGATTCGGCTGGGCGGCGGTCCGCACGGCCATCCTGCTCACCGCGATCCCGCCACTGCTGACCGACCGCGACCTGCGCGGCATGCACGACCGCGCGTCGGACACCGTCGTCATCCGGATGTAGACCGCGCCGTGCGGCCCCTCCCGGCCTGCGGTTTAGCCCGGGTCTGAGACTTAGCCCGGATATACGGTCTAACGGGCCTTGGGCCTGGGCATCTTGGGCTGCCTGATGTTCCTCGGGATCGGCCCTTTCGGAGCCTGGAGTGACGGCTGCAGCGCCTTGAGCCGGTGGTTGATGTCGCTGACCGCGCCCGGCTTGAGCTGGCGCGGCAACCGCATGATCTTGCGCTGCAGCTTGCTGACCGGAACCTGCCCCTCCCCGTTCCCGACCTGGAACTCGAAGATCGGCACCTCGTAGGCCACCCGGGCGACCCGCTTCTTCTCCGCCGCCAGCAGGCTGGCCAGCCGGTTGGGAGAGCCCTCGCCGACCAGGATGACGCCCGGCCGGCCCACGGCCCGGTGCACCACGTCCATGTTCCTGTTGGCACTGACCGCGGGGGTCACCGTCCAGTTACCGCGCAGGTTCTGCAGCACGGCAGCCGCCGCGCCCGGTTGTCCCTCGATCGCGGCGTACTGTGCGGCCTGCGCGAACCGGCCGAACAAGATCAGCGCGACCAGCAGGCCGAGAAGCACGCCCAGCGGAATGAGGAACGGCGCCAGCCCGGTGAGCAACCCCACGATCACCAGGATGGCCAGGATGCCGAGACCGCTGCCGATGATGATCGGCAGCGCCTTCGGGTTGGACTTGCGTATCAGCCCGGCGACCATGCGCATCTGCTTCAGTCGGCCGGCGTTTGCCAGGTTCTCGGCGGTGTCCCTCGTGATGGCCGGGTCAGCGGCCCCGGATTTCCTTGACATGCGTGCCATTAAAGATGCGCGGTTTCTACTCCAGCCTTCAGGCTGGCGGTGAAGCTGCGCTCCCTCCTCTCAGCGTGCCTGCCCGGAAATGTCGGTACCGGGCCATACGATCGGCGTGCAAGTAGTCCCGCGGGGCGGCAGCCTCCGGGGCGGTGTCCCACACCTACTACATGGATCCGGTGCCGGTGAGACGAGCCTACAAGTTCCGCGCCTACCCGACGCGACCGCAGGAGGGCCGCGCTGTCAGAATGCTGCGCGATCACTGCGACCTGTACAACGCCGCGCTTGAGGAGCGCCGCGAGGCGTGGCGGACGCGGCAAGCATCCGTCTCCTACGGCATGCAGTCCGCCCAGCTCAAGGAGATCCGCCGCGCTGACCCGGACGGCCAAGGGCAGTACTCGTTCACAGCCCAGCAGCAAACCCTCCGTCGGCTCAGCACGGTGTTCGCCGCGTTCTTTGACCGGGTCAGGGCCGCGGAGACGGCGGGAAAGGGGAAAAAGCCGGGCTGCCCGCGGTTCAAGCCGTACCAGCGGTTCAGCCAGGTCATGTTCGTCGCGGGGGACGGCGCGAAGTGGCAGCCGCGCGGCACCGGGAAGTGGGCCTATGCGAGGTTCCAAGCGGTCGGAACCGTCAAGGTGTGCCAGCACCGGCCCGTCCCCGGCACCGTGAAGGCGCTCCAGCTCAAGCGGGAGCATCGCCGCTAGTACGTCATCGTGATCACCGAGCGCGAGCCGGTGCCGCTCCCGGTGACGGGCCGCGAGGCCGGGGTGGATGTGGGCGTGGCCCGGTTCCTCACTACCTCGGACGGCCAGGTGGTCGCCAATCCGCGCTTCCTGGCCGCTTCGGCAGAGGTGATCGTGGACCTGGAGCGCCGTAAGGCCCGCACCAGGCCCGGCTCCGGCAACCGCAAACGGCTGCGCCGCGCGCTGGCCCGGGAGTGGCGCACGGTCCGCAACCGTCGCCGCGACTTCCACCACAAGACCGCCCGGACACTGGTCAGCCAGTGCGACGCGATCGCGCTGGAAAACCTGAACACGGCCGGGATGACCAAGCGGCCCGAGCCCAGGCCTGACCTGGAGAATCCGGGCGCGTTCCTGCCTAACAGGGCAGCGGCCAAGGCCGGGCTGAACAGGTCGATCCTGGATGCGGGCTGGGCACAGTTCGCGGGCATCCTCGCAGCCAAAGCGGAAGAGGCTGGGCGGCGCGTGGTGCTGGTGAACCCGGCCGGGACGAGCGTCGGCTGCCACCGCTGCGGGCAACGATGCGCGCGTCCGCAGCAGAAGATCGTCATCTGCCCCGTTCACGGCGAGATCGACGCTGACCTCAACGGTGCCAGGAACATCTACGCCAGGGCCGGGCTGGGCTCTGGTCAGGCTCCTACGGCAGCTTGAGAAGCTGCCGCCTTCAGGCGGCAGAGCAGTCACGCTCCGCAGCATACGGTTTAAGCCGCCGCGGACGGAAACCGCCGGGCTTCGGTGATTCCGCCCTACCCGATCCCGCCCGCTTCCGCACAAACCCGGCTCACGGTTGCGATGCTCCGCGTCCGTTCGGTACTCCGGTGCAGCACTGGCCTCCGCGGGACTTGGCTCGCGGCCGTTACCGCACCGGGGCTGAACCTGTCCGCTGCTCGATGGCTTGGGAGAACAGCCGGCCGGCCCGGTAGGAGGACCGCACTAGCGGCCCGGACATCACGCCCGCGAACCCGAGTGCCTCCGCCTCCTCGCGCAGTTCCACGAACTCTTCGGGCTTGACCCAGCGCTCTACCGGGTGGTGCCGCGGGGTCGGCCGCAAGTACTGGGTGATGGTCAGCAGGTCACAGCCGGCCGAGCGCAGGTCCTTCATGGCCTCGGTGATTTCGTGCCGCTCCTCGCCCAGCCCGAGGATCAGGTTGGACTTGGTGACCAGCCCGGCGTCGCGGGCCGCGCGCAGCACGTCGAGCGAGCGTGCGTACCGGAAGCCGGGCCTGATCCGCCGGAACATCCGCGGCACGGTCTCGATGTTATGCGCGAGGACCTCCGGCCGGGCACTGAAGACCTGCGCCAGACGGTCCGGATCGGCGTTGAAGTCGGGAATGAGCAGTTCCACGCCGCAGCCAGGGATGGCGGCGTGGATCTCGCGGCAGACCTGCGCGTACAGCCACGCGCCGCCGTCGGCCAGATCGTCACGCGCGACGCCGGTCACGGTTGCGTACTTCAGGCCCATGGCGGCGACGGACTCCGCGACCCGGCGCGGCTCGCCCTCGTCAAGCGGCAGCGGCTTGCCCGTGTCGATCTGGCAGAAGTCACACCGCCGGGTGCACTGGTCGCCGCCGATCAGGAAGGTCGCCTCGCGGTCCTCCCAGCACTCGAAGATGTTCGGGCAGCCGGCCTCCTCGCACACGGTATGCAGGCCTTCGCTGCGGACCAGCGATTTCAGTTCGGTGTAGGAAGGTCCGGTGCGCAGCCTGGTCTTGATCCACGGCGGCTTCCGCTCGATCGGGACCTGGCTGTTGCGGGCCTCGAGGCGGAGCATGCGCCGGCCTTCGGGTGCGAGTACCACCCTTCCAGGGTATGTCGCCGCGGGCGCACGGCCGTCGGGGGCCACGGCTAGCGGGCAGCGGCCGCCTCGCGTGCCCGCGGTAGCGCGGTTGCCTCCAGCGGCGGGCCGGCCAGCACCCCGACGTCGTAGACGTGCCGCCAGCTGCCGTACCCGAGGACGTCGGCGAGCTGGCGTTTCATCACCGGCATGACCTGGGCCACCGTGATGTCACGGCCGGTCTCGGCGGACAGCGTGGACGTCCCGGCATCGCGGATGCCGCACGGGACGATCCGGTCGTACCAGGACAGATCGCAGTCCGCGTTCAGCGCGAACCCGTGCATGGTGGCGCCCCGGGCCACCCGCGCGCCGATCGCGCCAACCTTGCGATCAGGGCCGCGCTGGTCACCGGGCACCCAGGTGCCGCTGCGCCCGGCCACGCGCACGGTACTGACACCGAACTCGGCGCACGTCCGGATCATGGCTTCCTCCAGCGCGCGCACGTAGGCGACCACGTCCAGCGGCTCGCGGAGCTTGATGATCGGGTACCCGGTCAGCTGTCCGGGACCGTGCCAGGTGATCTTGCCGCCGCGGTCCACGTCGATGACCGGTGCCCCGGGATCGCCGAACGGCCGGTCAGACACCGCCGTCCGCTTGCCCGCGGTGTACACCGGCTCGTGCTCGAGCAGCAGGCAGCTGTCGGGAACCTCGTCGGCCACCCGCCGGGCGTGCACGCGCCGCTGCAGGTCCCAGGCCTCGCGGTACTCCACGGGTGTCGCGCCGAACTCAAAGTAGGCAAGCTCGCTCACTTTCCCCAGCTTACGCCCGGCCGTCCCCAGGGCTGGCCGGGTCTCCACCCAGCGAGCGCCGGCTCCCCGCGCAGCCAGCCCGCAGTCGGCTGGAGGACAATGAGTTGGTGATAGAGAAGGCTGAATTGCGCCGCATGAGCCAGGCCGAACGCCGCGAACTGGCCGCAATGCTCGCCGAGCTCGAGACGAGCCAGCCGGACCAGGCCCGGGTCGGGCCGTACGGTGCCGACCCGTACCGGATCGACCCGGTACTGCGCCGGGAGCGCCGGCTGGCGCTGCTGGTCTCGGCGGCCTGCTGCGTCTTCCTGGCCGGCTGGATCGTGTTGCTCGCCGCCACCCTGCCGCACCACTTCGACGCGCACCACTGGCGCGCCGTGTGGGTGAACTTCGACGTATTCCTGCTGGCGGCGTTCGCGGCGACGGCGTGGGCGATCTGGCGGCAGCGGCAGGTGCTGATCCTGCTGCTGATGCTCACCGGCACCATGCTCTGCTGTGACGCCTGGTTCGACGTCGGAACCTCGCTGGCCACGAGCGGCCTGTGGATCAGCCTGCTGTCCGCGGTTCTCGCCGAGCTTCCGCTGGCCTTCCTGGCCTTCGCCGGGGCGCGGAGGCTGCTCCGGGCCACGGTCGCCGCCAGCATCCTGGCCGGCGCCCACGCCGGCGCCACGGCCGCTGGCGCCACGGCCACTGGCTCCATCCCGGTCGGCGAGTGGGGCCGGAGCTGTGCGGGCCAGTCCCTGCGACGCGCGCCGCTAGCCGGCCTCGGCCTCGACGAGGCCCTGCCCCGCCGCCGCGCCGGGCAGGGACGGCAGGCGGCCTGACCTGCCGTTGGTTAGTCCGGCCCGTCCCCGGCGCAGAATGGAGGTGTGATCACTGAGGCTGAACTTCGCCGGATGACCCCGGATGAGCGGCGTCGGCTGGCCCGCACCCTGGCCGACATCGACCGGCGGCACCCGCTGATGGATCCCGGGCTCCGGCGGCGCAGGCGGTTCGGCCTGCTGTTCATGACCGCGTGCTGCGTCGTGCTGGCCGCGTGGATCGCGATCCTCATCCTGACCCTGCCCATGCGCTACACCTCGCACGACTGGCGCGGCGTCTGGGTGGGCCTTGACCTCGCCGAGCTAGCCGGGTTCGCCGCGACCGCGTGGGCGGCCTGGCACCAGCGCCAGATCCTCATCTTCCTCATGATGGTTACCGGCACGCTGCTGGTCTGCGACGCCTGGTTCGACCTCGCGCTCGCTTACGGTTCCCGCGGCTTTGTCATGAGCCTCGTCACCGCCCTGGTCGTCGAGCTGCCGCTAGCCGTGCTGCTGTTCATCAGCGCCAGGCGGCTGGTAAGGGTCACCCTCCAGGCCATGATGCAGCTGAGCGGGATCGCCGGCCCGGTGCCGCCGCTGTGGCGGATCCCGCTGTTCGCGCAGGGCCTGGAGGAGGCGCTGCCCGCCCGCCTCAGGCCGCTGAGCGCGCAGCCGCGGGAACATGTCACGTCCGATGTCACAGCAGCCGAAGGCCCCTCGTCTTAGAAATCAGACGATTTCCAGGGATCGGGCGATCCCGAGGGGAGAAACGTGGACACGAGCCTGTACACCGAATACCGCCCGCTGATGTTCTCGATCGCCTACCGGATGACCGGCAGCGTCAGCGACGCCGAGGACATCGTGCAGGAGGCCTTCCTGCGGGCGGGCAAGGACGGCAAGGACGGCAAGGACGCCGGGATCGAGTCGCCGAAAGCGTACCTGGCTACCATCACCACCCGGCTGGCCATCGACCACCTGCGCTCGGCCCGCGTCCGCCGCGAGTCTTACGTCGGCACCTGGCTACCCGAGCCGCTGCTCGCCAGCGCCCCGGGGATTCCAGGGACTCTAGGAGGCGAACCCGATCCGGCTGAACTCGCCGAGACCTCGGATTCCTTGTCGATGGCGTTCCTGGTGCTGCTGGAGAGCCTGGCCCCGGCCGAACGTGCCGTCTTCCTGCTCCGCGAGGTGTTCGGCTACGGCTACAGCGAGATCGCCGGCATCACCGGCAAGACCGAAGCCGCGTGCCGGCAGACCTTTGCCCGGGCGCGGCGCCGCATCGACGAGGGACGGCCGCGGTTCGAGACGTCACGGGCCGAGGGTGAGGAGCTCACCGCCCTGTTCCTGGCCGCGGCGGACGGCGGCGACATGGCCAGCCTGCTCAAGCGGCTGGCTCCGGACGTGGTGTTCTATAGCGACGGCGGCGGCAAGGGCGAGTCGTTCATCTCCCCGGTGCTCGGACGCGACCGGGTGGCCCAGGTGATCCGCTTCAGTTTCGAGCGGACCGTCCAGCTGGGCGCGTCGCTCGGCGCCGCCTGGGTGAACGGGCAGCCGGGGGTGCTGGTGCGCGACGCCGACGGCGACCTGGTCGCGGTCATCGTGCTCGACGTGCTCGACGGACAGGTGCTGGCTATCCGGACGGTCGCCAACCCCGAGAAGCTGCGCCACCTGGGCCCGATCTCGCGTGCCTGGCATCAGCGCTGGGGCGGGCAGGAAGAGCAGAGCTGAAGTGTCACGCCCGCCGGGGTGGCTGCGTCCTAGAGGGCGTAGAGACACACGGCGCAGGAAAGGAAAACAATCATGCGAGTCTTCGTCGCGGGGGCAACAGGGGTGGTTGGCCAGTTCCTGGTCCCCAGCCTGGTCGCGGCGGGTCACGAGGTAACCGGGACCACCCGCTCGACCGCCAAGGCCGCCGCGCTGCAAGCCGCGGGCGCGACGCCCGTCATCGTCGACGGCCTGGATCGCCGGGCCGTGCTGGACGCGGTCAAGGCGGCGCAGCCCGAGGTGATCGTGCACCAGATGACCGCGCTGGCCAGCATGACCAGCTTCCGCAACTTCGACAAGGAGTTCGCGGTCACCAACGAGCTGCGTACCAGGGGCACCGACTACCTGGTGGAAGCCGCGCAGCAGGCGGGCACCCGCCGGTTCATCGCGCAGAGCTTCGCCGGCTGGAACAATGCCAGGACCGGCGGCCCGGTCAAGACCGAGGGCGACCCGCTCGATCCCGATCCGGTCCCGTCAACCCGCAAGTCCATGGCGGCGATCAGGCACGTAGAGGAGACCGTGCCCGGTGCGGTCCCCGAGGGCCTGGTACTGCGCTACGGCCCGTTCTACGGCCACGGTGCCTCGGGCAACCTGCTCGACGCGGTGCGCAAGCGGCAGATGCCCGTTATCGGCGGGGGCACGGGTATCTGGTCGTTCTGCGAGATCACCGACGCTGCCGCCGCGACCGCCGCGGCCGTCACCCGCGGCGCGCCCGGCATCTACAACATCGCCGACGACGACCCGGCCCCGGTGCGGGAGTGGCTGCCGTACCTGGCCGAGTGCATCGGCGCCAAGGCGCCGATGCACGCCCCGGCCTGGCTGGGCGGCCTGCTGGCAGGCCAGCTCGTCCTCTCGCTGATGACCCGGGTCCGCGGCTCGGTCAACGAGAAGGCCAAGCGCGAACTCGGCTGGACGCCCGGCTACGCGAGCTGGCGGGACGGCTTCCGAGACTGGGCCAAGACGGCGGAGCAGGCCCGTGCCGCCTGAAGTCGTGTCGCCCGACGATACTGTGCCGCCTCAAGGCCACTGGGCGTTCAGGCCGCTGATGTTCTCGATCGCCTACCGGATGACCGGGAGCATCAGCGACGCCGAGGACATCGTCCAGGAGGCCTTCCTGCGGCTGACCCGGGCCCTGCGGGACGGTACCAGCATCGACTCGCCCAAGGCCTTCCTGGCCACCGTCACGACCCGGCTGGCCATCAGCCACCTGAGGTCGGCCCGGGTGCGGCGGGAGTCCTACGTGGGCGCCTGGCTGCCTGAGCCGCTTCTCGCCGACCCCGAACCTGATCCGGCCGAGCGGGCCGAGATGTCCGACTCACTGTCGATGGCGTTCCTGGTGCTGATGGAAAGCCTGACACCGACCGAACGGGCGGTGTTCCTGCTGCACGAGGTGTTCGGCTACGACTATAAGGAGATCGCCGGCATCACCGGCAAGTCCGAGACGAACTGCCGCCAGATCCTGGCCCGGGCCCGCCATCACGTCGATGACGGCAAGCCGCGCTTCGACGCTTCCCGCGAGCAGCGCGAGGAAGTGGCCCGCCGGTTCTTCGCCGCCGCCGCAGGCGGCGACATGACCGCCCTGCTCGACATGGTCGCGCCGGACGTCGTCATGGTGGGCGACGGCGGCGGCAAGGCCTGGGCCATCGCCCAGCCGCTGTCCGGAGCCGAACAGGTGGTCCGGTTCATGCTCGGGCTGTACCGGCGGGCCCCGAAGATGGGCGTCCACGTCGAGCCGGCCTGGGTGAACGGCCAGCCCGGCGGGATCTCCCACGATGGCGAAGGCCGCGTGGTCAACGTGTTCGTACTGGACATCGCCGACGGACTGGTGCAGACGGTCAGGTCCATCGTCAACCCGGACAAGCTGCACCATCTGGGACCGGTCTCGGATGTGGCGCTCAGGCGGGAGGCGCCAGAGGGCTGAAGGGCTCGACCCCCCGTGGCTAGCACTGCGCCACGGGGCTAACCTGTCGCCCATGGCCACCGACTTCACCGAGGAAACCGCGGCCGACGCGGTCGTCGACAGCTTCGCGACGACGCCGGACCCGCGGCTGCGCGAACTGCTGAGCGGCCTGGTCAGGCACCTGCACGCGTTCGTGAGGGAAACCGAGCCCACAATCGCCGAATGGGAGCGGGCGATCGACTTCCTCACCGCGACGGGGCAGAAATGCGACGACGAACGGCAGGAATTCATCCTGCTCTCCGATGTCCTCGGCGTCTCCATGCTGGTGGAGACGATCAACAACAGGAAGACGGGAGGGGCGACGGAATCAACCGTGCTCGGCCCGTTCCATATGATCGAGTCCCCCCGCCGGGCACTCGGCGAGTCCATCGACTTCGTCGGGACCGGCACGCCGTGCGTGGTCGCCGGCCATGTCCTCTCGGCCGACGGCACCCCGCTCCCGGGCGCCGAACTCGATGTCTGGCAGGCCAACGACCAGGGCTTCTACGACGTCCAGCAACCGGGCGTGCAGCCCAGGACCAACGGGCGCGGCCTGTTCACCGCGGATGCGGACGGGGCCTTCTGGTTCCGTACCATCGTGCCGAGCCACTACCCGATCCCGGCCGACGGCCCGGTCGGCACGCTGCTGAACGCGACCGGACGGCACCCGTACCGCCCGGCGCACATCCACTTCATCGTGACCGCCCCCGGGCACCGGGCGCTGACCACGCACATTTTCGTAGCGGGCAGCCCGTATATCGAATCAGACGCGGTCTTCGCGGTGAAAAAGAGCCTGATCAAGGAGTTCGTCCAGGTCGATGACCCTGCGCAGGCGGCCATGTACGGTCTGGACGGACCGTTCTGCCTGGCGAATTTCGACATCATCCTGCTGACCCGCTGACCCTCCTTCAAATCGCCGTGATTAGGGATGTACCGGGCGGGTAGCCGAGGCAGCCGAGAGACCGCGCGCAGGGCGCGGTCGGTAAGGGTCTAATGCTCCAGGCGCTTCTGCTGGCCGGGATCGTGGCTGCCCCGCTCGGATCGGCGGCCCTCTTCCTGCCGGCGCGGCGGCATGCCCGCCGCGCCGGAACCTGGTCGGCCATCCGGCGGTTCGTGTTTGCCGTGATCGGCACGGTCGTGCTGGCCGCGGCGGTCGCCGTCATCCTCAGGCTGCTCGGCGCGTCCCAGCACAACCTGGTGGCGGGCGTTGCGGGCGTGGTGTTCGCCAGCCTGATCTGGATGCCGGTGACCAGGCGCTGGTCGGCCCGCGCCCACATGTGCTGGGCGTCCAGCGTGTTCCTGTTCGTCGTGTTCCTGACCTACGCGCTCGAGTGGACCTTCGATAGCCACCTGGGGCTCGCGAGCACGGCCGGAGGAGTGCTGCTCTGGCTGCTCGAGGTCTTCGCCGCCGTGCTGTGCTGCGCCTACTTGTGGGAGATCTGCGACGCGCTCGGCACAGAGCACTGGGAGCGGCGGATCACGCCGGCCACCAGGCTGTCCGTCCCCGACAGCGAACTGCCCATGGTCAGCCTGCATGTCCCGGCGCACAACGAGCCGCCGGAGATGGTCATCGAGACGCTGCGCTCGCTGCTGCGGCTGGACTACCCGCGCTACGAGATCATCCTGATCGACGACAACACCGACGAGGAGGAGCTGTGGCGCCCGGTGGAGGCGTGGTGCGCTCGGCACGGGGTGAAGTTCGCGCACCTGGACAACTGGCCGGGTTACAAGTCGGGCGCGCTGAACTACGCGCTACGCAGGCTGACCTCGCCGGAGGCCGACGTCATCGGCGTGGTCGACTCGGACTACCAGATCGAGCCGGGGTTCCTGCGCCGCTGCGCGCCCCCGTTCGCCGATCCGTGGATCGGCTTCGTCCAGTCGCCGCAGGACTACCGCGACTGGACCCAGGCCCGGTACTACCGGCGGCTCTACTACTCCTACAAGTACTTCTTCGCCGTCTCGCAGCCCTCCCGCAACGAGCATGACGGAGCCATCTTCGCCGGCACCATGGGGCTGATCCGGCGGGTCGCGCTCGACGAACTCGGCGGCTGGGACGAGTGGTGCATCACCGAGGACGCCGAACTCTCCCTGCGACTGCTGCGGGCGGGATGGTCCGGCCTGCACGTGGATCAATCCTGGGGCCGCGGGATCATGCCGCTGACCTTCGAAGCGCTCAAAGGTCAGCGGTATCGATGGTGCTTCGGCGGCATCCAGCTCCTGCGCATGCACTGGCGCTCGATGATGCCCGGGCGGCAGGGACGGGAGAACCACCTGAGCGCCGGGCAGCGCTGGGCCTACCTGGCCGGTGCCGCGCAGTGGTACGGAGACCTGCTCAGCCTGTTGTTCTTCATCTTCTTGCTGGCCGGCGCGGCCAACCTGGCCACCGGCGGCGGCCAGTTGTTCCGCAAGCTCACGGTGTTCCTGGTCTCGGCCGTGCCGGTGATGGTGTTGCTCGGGCTCGTCCGCGCGATCACCCTGCTGCGCCGCGGCACCGGCGCGTCCTGGCGTGATGCCATCGGCGCTTTCTTTATCTGGCAGTCCACCGCGCTGGTGGTGGCGCGCGCGTCGGTACTCGGCCTGTTCGCCAAGAAGGCTGCGTTCCTGCGCACGCCGAAGACCAGCGAGCAGACCCGGTGGTGGGAGGCGCTGCGCGCCAACTGGGCCGAATCCACCCTCGCGCTGTTCGGCTTCATCGGCATCGCTGCCGCGTTGACCAAGTCGAACCAGCTGAGCGGGCCGCTGCTGGCCGCCCTGCTGTTGTTCCCGACGCTCGGCCTGGCCGCTGCGCCCGTCAATAGCTGGGCCGCCCGGAAGGCCGCGCTGCCGGCCTGGCTGCGCGACCGGCGGACCACCGAGTACCGCCGTGACCGTCGCGCGCTCGCCGCCGGGGTGGCCGCCGGGGGAGCGGTCGCCGTCCTCGGCGTCGCCATCGCCGCCGTGGCCCTCCTGTTCACCGGCCACGCCCCGGTGCAGACGCCGAACCTGGTCGGTCCCGCCCGCGGCACCTCGGCCCCCGCGACTCCGTCCCGATCGCCGTCCACCTCGCCGTCCGCTACGACCACTCCGACCACGTCGCCCTCGGCCTCATCCACCACGAGCTCGCCCACTCCGAGCTCGTCTCCGAGTTCCTCGGAAACCCCGTCCGCTTCCCCGACTCCGACTCCGACCCCGACCGTGTCCTCGACCACCCCGTAAACCGGCGTGGCGGAGATCAGGGATCGCCTGCCACCGCGACCGCTAACGGCCCAGCTCGGCGGCCAGGGCCTCGGGCAGGGTGGGGGAGCGGAACTCGTAGCCGGCCCGCTGCAGCCGCCGGGACGTGACCCGGGCGCTGGTCAGCAGTTCGACGGAGGCTTCGCCCACGGCCAGGCGCAGGGCCGGGGCCGGCACCCGCAGCCAGGGCAGGTCGCGACGGCCCACAGCGGCGGTGAGCGCGGCGGTAAATTCGGCGTTCGTGACCGGGGCCGGGGCGGTGAGGTTGACCGGGCCGCTGATGTCCTCGCGGCCGAGCAGGAACGTGAGCGCGGCGATCTCGTCGGATAGCGAGATCCAGCTCATGACCTGGCGGCCGGAGGAGAACCTGGGCAGCATCCCCAGCCGGGCCAGCGGGAGCATCCGGGCTAGCAGTCCGCCGCGGGGGGTGAGGACAAGGCCGCTGCGCGTGTGCACGACCCGGATGCCGGCGTCGGCGGCAGGCTCGGCGGCCACCTCCCAGTCTCGGACCACTCGCGCGAGGAAGGACGACCCGGACGGCGCGGACTCGTCAACCTCGCGTCCTCCGGTGTCGCCGTACCAGCCGATGGCCGAGGCCGCCACCAAGGTGGCGGGCGGCGGGCTGAGCTTGGCCAGCGCGCCCGCCAGCGCCCGCGTGCCGAGAACCCGGCTGGCCCTGACCTCAGCCTTGTACCTGGCCGTCCAGCGGTGGTCGGCCACTCCGGCGCCCGCCAGGTGCACGCAGGCGCCGAGCCCGTCCAGGGCGGACGAGCCCGGCGCACCGGACGCGATCAGCCCGGCGTCGGCCGCCCGTGGATCCCAGCGCGCCTCGTCGGAGGCTCGTGAGGCCCGGCGGACGAGCCTGATCACCTCGTGTCCGTCGGCGCGCAGGCTGGCTACCAGCGCGGTGCCGATGAGCCCGGACGAGCCGGTGACCGCGACCTTCACCGTTACGGGCGGCTAGAGGCCGAGTTCGGCCTCAAAGGCCCCTTCTTCCAGCCGGCTCTTCACCGTGTCGAGGAACCGGGCCGCGTCGGCGCCGTCGACTAGGCGGTGGTCGTAGGTGAGCGCGAGGTAGACCATCGAGCGCACCGCGATCACCTCGCCGAGGGCGGAATCGGTGACCACCACGGGCCGCTTGACGACCGTGCCGGTGCCCAGGATCGCGACCTGCGGCTGGTTGATGATCGGCGTGTCAAACAGGGCGCCGCGGCTGCCCGTGTTGGTCAGCGTGAACGTCCCGCCGGCCAGCTCGTCGGGCGCGACCTGGCTGGACCTGGTCCGGGTGGCCAGGTCGCTGATCTTGCGGGCCAGCCCGCCGATGTTCAGGTCGCCGGCGTTGTGGATGACCGGCACCATCAGCCCGCGCTCGGTGTCGACCGCGATGCCGAGGTGCTCGGCGTCGTGGTAGGTCACCTGGTCCCCGTCGATCACGGCGTTCAGCTTCGGGTGCACCTTCAGTGCCTCGACGGCGGCCAGCGCGAAGAACGGCAGGAAGCTCAGCTTGACGCCTTCGCGGCCCTCGAAGTCCTGCCTGGCCTGGTCGCGCAGCCGCGCGATGGCGGTCACGTCGGCCTCGACCACGGTGGTCAGCTGGGCCGAGACGTGCAGCGACTCGACCATCCGCTGGGCGATGACCTGGCGTGGCCTGGACATCCGCTGGGTCGTGCCGCGCAGCGAGGAAGGCACCACGGCCGGGCGCGGGGCCTGCTGCGCCGGCTGAGCCTGGGGCTGGGCAGGCTGCGGAGCCTGCGCCTGGGCGGCGGGCTGCGCGGGTTGACCGGGCTGCGCCGGCTGGACGGGCGCAGGCGGCTGCGCGGCGCGCTGGGCGCGGGCGGCCTCGATGACGTCCTGCTTGCGGATACGACCGCCGACCCCGGTCCCGGTGAGGGACTCTAGGTCTACCGCGTGCTCGGCGGCCAGCTTGCGGACCAGCGGCGTGACGTACGGCGCGTCACCGGCGCTGGGCAGTGGCGTAGGCGGCGGGTACTCCTCGGCTTCGGCCGCCGCGGGAGCCTCAGCCGCCACGGGAGCCGACTCTTCCGCAGAGGGCTGGCCCTGCGCAGGCACCTGGGCGGCCGGGGCGGGCTGGTCGTAGGGCCGGGACGGCTGCGGCTGCCCGTACGCGGGCGGTGGAGCGTAGGCGGGCGTCGAGGGCGCGGACGAGCCCCGGTAGCCCTGCGACGCAGCGGGGGAGGGCTGCGCGGGCGGCGCGTAGTTCGGCTGCGAACCCTGCGGACTCCAGCCGTCCGAGCTAGCCGACGTCGGCTCGGGCTGAGCGGCGGCGGGCCGGGCTGAATCGTGCTGGACCGAATCGGCCTGCGCTGAATCGGCCTGCGCTGAATCGGCCTGCGCTGGGGCGGGCTGGGCGGCCTCGGCCGGTGCGCTGGCGGAGCCGTCCGCACCCGGTGCCGCGTCGCCGGACGCGCCGTCGTCGATGACGGCGAGCTGCGCCCCCACTGCTACCGTCTCGTCCTCGTCGACCGAGATACCGCGCAGGACGCCGGACGCGGGGGAAGGGATCTCGGTGTCCACCTTGTCCGTCGACACCTCGAGGAGCGGCTCATCCACCTCCACGCGCTCGCCTTCCTTCTTCAGCCAGCGCGTGACGGTGCCCTCGGTGACGCTCTCACC
>Ga0335078_10001909_pt1 | contig 31565 bp, 29 predicted proteins | sample Lox_Sample_32_FD_206711 | JGI IMG/M metagenome (GOLD analysis project Ga0335078, IMG submission 206711) | Soil microbial communities from Loxahatchee National Wildlife Refuge, Florida, United States - Lox_Sample_3.2 | ecosystem: Environmental > Terrestrial > Soil > Wetlands | place: USA... | reverse complement strand
GCCATCGGCAGGCATCTCGTCAACCCGGTGTCCGGCAAGTGCATGACGGCTCCGAGCAGCGGGAACGGCACGCGGCTGATCGTCTGGGCGTGCGACCGCGGGGTCAGTCAGCAGTGGGCACTGCCGTAACGTGACCTGACGCGAAGGCGCGACGGGCCTGGCGGGGGCTGACCGCCAGGCCCGTTCGTCTTGGCCGGTGAAGCCCGGCAACGATCCGGGAGTGACGCCGCGCGGATCAGCTCACGGCTGCGCGCCCGCCACGTCGCCGGGATCCGCCTCGGCCGGGCCGGCCAGCTCAGCAGAGCCGGAAACGCCGCCCACCTCCGCCGCGTCCCGGGCGGCCTCCTGCAGGGCGATCGTCAGCTCGGCGTCGGCCTCCGGCACCGCCGCCGCCGCATCCGCCACGGCGGCGGCCGCCGCGGCAGCAGCCTCCGCGGCGGCAGCCCCGGCCGACGCGTCTGGCGCCGCCACGGCGCCATGATGCTCGGCAGCGCCCAGCACCTCGGCCCGCCCCGGCTGGCCGGGCAGCCCGGCGCGGCCAGCCGGCGACGCGGTGAGGGACTGCGCCAGCGACTGGGCCCACCCCGGACGCGCGGCGGGGGCGGCACCGTTCTCGCCGGCGGCATCCTGGCCGCCGCCCCTCACCTCAAAGGCCGAGCTCAGCGCCTTCAGCGCGGTGGTGACCTCGCTCGGGATCATCCAGACCGTGTTGCCCGGCCCCTGGGCCAGCTGCGGCAGGGTCTGCAGGTACTGGTAGGCCAGCAGCTTGGGGTCGGGGTCGTTGGCGTGGATCGACTGGAACACGGTGCCGATCGCCTGCGCCTGGCCCTCGGCGCGCAGGATCGCGCTCTGCTTCTCGCCCTCGGCGCGCAGGATGTTCCCCTGCTTGTCGCCGTCGGCGGTGAGGATCTGCGACTGGCGGACGCCCTCGGCGTTCAGGATCGCGGCCCGCTTCTCCCGCTCGGCGCGCATCTGCTTCTCCATCGCGTCCTTGACGCTCTGCGGCGGGTCGATGGCCTTGATCTCCACCCGGGTCACGCGGATCCCCCACTTGCCGGAGGCGTCGTCGAGCACGCCGCGCAGCATGGTATTGATCTTGTCGCGCGAGGTCAGGGCCTGCTCCAGGTCCATCGACCCGATCACGCTGCGCAGCATGGTCGCCGTCAGCTGCTCGACCGCCTGGATGTAGTTGACGATCTCGTAGTCGGCGGCCCGGGGGTCCGTGACCTGGAAGAACAGCACCGTGTCGATGGTCACCACCAGGTTGTCCTCGGTGATCACCCGCTGGCCCTGAAACGAGACCACCTGCTCGCGCAGATCGATCAGCGGCTTGACCCGGTCGATGAACGGGACGATCAGGTTCATGCCCGGTTCCAGTGTCTTGCGGTACCGGCCCAGCCGCTCCACATTGCGCGCCCGCGCCTGCGGCACGATCCGCACGGTCTTGTACACGACGAGACCCGCCAGCAGGGCGGCGACCACGACGACGATGAGGACAGCCAGTTCCATGGCTACTCCCGAGGGTAAACGAGCGCGGTTGCGCCCTCGATCTGCAGAACGTCGACGGTGGTGCCCTTGGGGATCGTCAGGGTCTCGTCGTACGGCCGCGCCGACCACTCCTCGCCGCCGATCCGGACCCGCCCGCTCTGCGCGGTGACCTCGTCCAGCACGTAGGCCGACCGGCCGACCAGGGCGGCGGTGCCGGTGCGCAGCAGCGGGGGCTGCCTGACGTGCCGCATCGCGAACGGCCGCACCAGCCCCAGGCCGGCCGCCGAGGTGACCGCGAACGCGCCGAACTGCAGCGCCGGATTCCCGCCGACGGCGCCGACCACCGCGCCGACCAGCGCGCCCGCCGCCACCAGGCCGAACGCCAGCGTCGCGGTGAGTACCTCGGCCACGCCGAGGACCGCGGCCACGACCAGCCAGATGATCCAGGCCCCCATCGTCGCTCCGGGAAGATGATGAGCAGTTACCTCGACAGTAACCCCGCCGCGGTAACCACCGCATCACAGCTTGACGGCGGACTTACCCCGGACTTCACAGCGGATCACGGAGCAGGCACCATGGAGTGACCCAGACCAGAGGACCAGTCATGGAGCTTTCCTACAGCCACGGCACCTCACAAACCGCGCTGCTCGGCGAGACCATCGGCGAGAACCTGCGGCGCATCGCCGGGCAGTTCGGCACGGGCGAGGCCCTGGTTGACGTGCCGGCCGGCCGCCGCTGGACCTACCGGCAGCTCGACGCCGACACCGATGCCCTCGCCCGGGGGCTGCTCGCGGCCGGCATCCAGGCCGGCGACCGGGTCGGCATCTGGGCGCCGAACTGCGCCGAGTGGGTGCTGCTGCAGTTCGCGACCGCGAAGATCGGGGCCATCCTGGTCAACATCAACCCGGCCTACCGCAGCCACGAGCTCGGGTACGTGCTGGGCCAGGCCGGGGTCCGGCTGCTGGTCAGCGCGGAGCGGTTCAAGACCAGCGACTATCGCGCGATGATCAGCGAGGTGCGGGGCAACCTGCCCGGCCTGGAACAGGTGATCTACCTCGGCACCCCGGAATGGGACGCGCTGCTCGCGGCCCGGGCGCAGGCCGGCGAGGACGGCGGCGAACTGGCCCGGCGCGAGGCCGACCTGGCCTTCGACGACCCGATCAACATCCAGTACACCAGCGGGACGACGGGCTTCCCCAAGGGCGCCACGCTGTCGCACCACAACATCCTCAACAACGGCTTCTTCATCGGCGAGATGTGCCGGTACACCGAGCACGACCGGGTCTGCATCCCGGTGCCCTTCTACCACTGCTTCGGCATGGTGCTGGGCAACCTGGCCGCGGTAACCCACGGCGCCTGCATCGTCATCCCCGCGCCGGGCTTCGAGCCGGCCGCCACGCTGCGCGCGGCACAGGACGAGCGGTGCACCTCGTTGTACGGGGTGCCGACGATGTTCATCGCCGAGCTCGCCCTGCCCGATTTCGCCGGTTACGACCTGTCCTCGCTGCGGACCGGGATCATGGCGGGCTCGCCGTGCCCGGTCGAGGTGATGAAGCGCGTGATCGGCGAGATGCACATGGCGGAGGTCACGATCGCCTACGGGATGACCGAGACCTCGCCGGTGTCCTGTCAGACGCGTCCCGACGACGACACCGAGCGCCGGGTCTCGACGGTCGGCCGGGTCCACCCGCACATCGAGGTTAAGGTCATCAACCCGGAGACCGGCCGGGTGCTGCCCCGCGGCGAGCCGGGCGAGATGTGCACCCGCGGCTACTCGGTGATGCTGGGGTACTGGGACGAACCGGAGAAGACGGCCGAGGCGATCGACGCGGGCCGGTGGATGCACACCGGGGACATGGCGGTCATGGACGCCGCCGGCTACCTGAACATCGTCGGCCGGATCAAGGACATGGTCATCCGCGGCGGCGAGAACGTCTACCCGCGCGAGGTCGAGGAGTTCCTCTACACCCACCCGGCGATCCAGGATGTCCAGGTGATCGGGGTGCCGGACGAGAGGTACGGGGAGGAACTGTGCGCCTGGGTGAAGGTGCGCCCCGGGGCCGAGCTCAGCGCCGAGGACGTCAGGGCGTTCTGCGTCGGCAAGATCGCGCACTACAAGGTCCCCCGGTACGTGCGCTTCACCCAGGACTTCCCGATGACCGTGACCGGCAAGGTGCAGAAGTTCAAGATGCGCGACACCTCCGTGGCCGAACTGGGCCTGGAGGCGGCGAGCCAGACTCGTACCGCATGATCAGGATCATCAAGCCGTCACGCTCAGCCCCGGGGTCAGCCAGCCTCAGTCCTTGCGGCCGGTCAGGGCCAGGGTGACCCCGAGCCCGATCATCGCCAGGCCGCCGAGGCCGCCGACCAGCCCCAGCCGCCGGGGCGAGCGCGCGAACCAGGCCCGCACGACGCTGGCCGCCAGCCCGTAACAGCTGTCCGAGGCCAGGCCGATCGCCACCGACAGCGCGCTCAGGATCAGCATCTGGGCCGGGACGTGACCGGCCGTCCGGTCCACGAACTGCGGCAGTACCGCCGCGAACAAGATCACGGCCTTCGGGTTCGTGAGGCCGACGGTCAGGCCCTCCCGCGCCGCCCGCACGTCGCCACGCGGCTCGGCCGCGCCGTTCAGCACGTCGGCCAGCGAGCCCCGACGACGGAACGCCTGGATGCCGAGCCAGATCAGGTAGGCGGCGCCCGCCAGCCGGACCACGGTGAATACGTCCTGCGAGCGCTCCACGAGCGTGCCGACACCCAGCGCGACGCAGACGGCCACGCCCCCGTTCCCGGCCGCGTGGCCTGCGGCCGAGGCCAGCGCGGTGCGACGGCCATGCGCCAGGGCGCGCCCGATCACGAACAGCACGCCGGGCCCGGGGATCACGATCAGCACAAGCGACGCGACCGCGAACGCCGCTAGCTGCCCAGCCGAGACCACACCGCCAGCCTAGGACGCCGGACGCGGCATCCCCGCCCAACCGGGATGTCGCGCGGAGGCCCGGACGCGGCATCCCCGCCCAACCGGGATATCGCGCGGAGGCCCGGACGCGGCATCCCCGCCCAACCGGGATATCGCGCGGAGGCCCGGACGCGGCATCCCCGCCCAACCGGGATATCGCGCGGAGGCCCGGACGCGGCATCCCCGCCCAACCGGGATACTGGGCGGATGCCCGACGACGGCGGCCGGATAGCGCAGATGACCCGCGCGGGGCTAGCCGCCGCGGTCCGCGTCGCGCGTCAGCAGGGTCTCCCCGGCGACGACCCGCAGGTGATGTCCAGCCGCGGGAACGTGCTGGTGCACCTGCGCCCGGCGCCGGTCGTGGCCCGGGTCGCGACGCTGACCGCGTGGACCCGCCACGACCCGTTCGGCTGGCTGGCCCGTGAGGTGGCCGTGGCCGGGTACGTGGCCGCGCACGGCGGCCCGGTCGTCGCGCCCACTGCGCTGGCCGACCCCGGCCCGCACTGGGGTGACGGCCTGGCGGTCAGCTTGTGGTCCTGGGCGCCGCCCTCGCCGGCCGCGCCGGCGCCCCGCGACGTGGCCGCGGCGCTGGCCCGCCTGCACGTGGCCGCGGAAGGCTTCCCCAGCCTCCTGCCCGACATGTTGCCGCTCCGCGACCAGATCAGCGACGGCCTGGACGCTCTGGAGCGCGAGCGGGCTCTCGACCGGCCGGTGCTGGCGGCCCTGCGCGAGCGTCACGCCGAGGTCCTCGCCGAGCTTGACGGCCAGGCCTGGCCGGCGCTGGTGCTGCACGGGGACGCTCACGCGGGCAACATCATCGGGTCCGCCGCCGGGTGGCTCTGGGTTGACCTGGAGGAGACCTGCCGCGGCCCGCGCGAGTTCGACCTCGCCGTGATGATCCGCGGCCTGTCCGCCGGTGACATCGCGGCCGCCCTGGCCGCCTATGCGGACGTGACCGGGACGCCGCCGCCGGCGCCGGAGACGCTGGCCTGGTTCGACCGGGCCCGGGTGCTCGAGGGCGCGGTCTGGACGGCCGGCATGGCGCACCAGTACCCGGCCAGGTACCGCGGCAAGGTCCCGGCCCTGCTGGACGAGGCCCTCGGGCGCGGTGGCGCCCCCGGGCGCGTGAGCGCCCCTGACCGCGCCCCATGACCGCCCGCTGGCCGCGGCCGCGTGAGCGCCTCCTGGCCGCGGCCGCGTGACCGCCCGCTGGCCCGCGGCCGCGTGAGCGCCTCCTGGCCGCGGCCGCGTGAGCGCCCTCCGGCCGCGGCCGCGTGAGGGCCCCTGGCCGCGGCCGTGCATACATGATTAGCTAAATGACTATGTATCCAGCTATCACACCGGTCGGCGCGCTCACTTCCGCGGCGGTGGCGGAGGTCGAGTCCCGGATCCGGCCCTACATCCGCCGCACCCCGGTCGCCGAGGTCGACCGCTCCGATTTCGGCCTCCCGGCCGGCCCGCTGACCCTCAAGCTGGAGCAGCTTCAGCACTCGGGGTCGTTCAAGGCCCGCGGCGCGTTCGCCAACCTGCTGCTGCGCGAGGTCCCGGCGGCCGGGGCGGCCGCCGCCTCGGGCGGCAACCACGGCGCGGCGGTCGCCTACGCGGCCGGCGTCCTGGGCGTGCCCGCCCGGATATTCGTGCCCGAGGTCTCCCCGGCGGCGAAGGTCAGCCGGATCCGCGGCTACGGCGCCGACCTGGTCGTCGAGGGAGCGACGTACTCCGAGGCGGTGGCGGTCAGCGAGCGCTGGATCGCCGCCTCGGGCGCGATGCGCGTCCACGCCTTCAACCAGCCGGAGACCGTGCTCGGGGCCGGGACGGTCGGGCTGGAACTCAGGCAGCAGGCACCGCGGGTCACCACCGTGCTGGCCGCCATCGGCGGGGGCGGCCTCCTGTCGGGGATCGCCACCGCCTGCGACGGCCAGGTCCGGGTCGTCGGCGTGGAGCCGGAAGCCGCGCCGACCATGACCGCGGCGCTGGCTGCGGGCCGGCCGGTCGAGGCCCCTGCCGGCGGGGTGGCCGTGGACTCACTGGCGCCGCGCCAGGTGGGCGAGCTGACCTTCCAGGTGGTCGCGCAGCGCGTGCACGCGGTCGTGCTGGTCAGCGACGAGGCGATCCGGCAGGCGCAGCGGGCGCTGTGGGACAAGCTCAGGGTCGTCGGCGAGCCCGGCGGGTGCGCCGCGCTCGCCGCGCTGCTGTCCGGCCGGTACGCTCCCGAGCCGGGCGAGAGCGTGGCGGTCGTGGTCAGCGGGGCCAACACCGACGCGGTGAACTTCGGCCGGTAGCGTCCGGAACGGGCCGGGCGCTGCCGGTCCCGGCCGCTACCGGCGCAGCGGCGGGTTGCCCGGGTCCAGCAGGTCCCGCTCCTTCAGGAATGTGTACAGGGGAGTGGTGTCCGGGTAGTGGCCCCAGCTGTGGTCGCCCTCGAGCTGGCCCGGGATGCCCTTGCCGATCCCGCCGAGCAGTTGCTTGCGGACCGGGCTGAGGCTGCCGAACGCCTCGCTGGCGTGTAGCGGCTCGAGTTCGTCGCGGATCGCGATCCAGCGCATGGTGTAGCCGAAGAACATCGCCTTGCGGGTGATGTCCGAATAATTGTCCGACCGGGCGTGCCAGATGCGGCGGTCGAAGAACACCACGTCGCCCGGGCCGACCTGAACCTCGATCGCGCCCGCGGGCTCCGGCCACTCCACGTCACGCCGGGGCGGGCCGTCGATCCAGTTCTGCCGGTGGCTGCCCGGCACGACCTTGAGGTTGCCGCGGCCGGTCTCGGATACGTCCGACAGCCAGTACGCCAGCTTGACCGACAGCCGCGGCCGCGGGTCGGTTTCCATCTCGCGGTTCTGCCGGCCGCCGTCCTGGTGCCATTCGAACCGGAACGGCTTGGGCACCCGGATCGGCGGGTGCACGTCGAGGTGGGAGTGGTAGATGTGCACGTTCCACCCGATCATCGACCACACCAGCGGGAACGTCCGCGGATGATCGATGAGCCCGGCCGCGTCCGGGCAGTTCGTGACCGCGCTGAGCAGGTGCATGGAGCCCTCAGGCGACACCCGGCCCGCAGCCTTCTCCGCCGCGTACACGCGATCGAGGGCGCCGGAGTAGAAGGCGACCTCCGGTTCGCTGAGCGCGCCCCGGATGATCAGGAAGCCGTTCTCCTCGAACTCTTCGCGCTGCTGCGCGGTCATCGGCGTGCCGACGTCAGTGTCAGCCAGGCTGGTCATTGGCGTACTCCGGTTCTGTTATGACTCGGTTCCGACGGCCGGGTGATGGCCGGCCCGGCTGGCCGCCGGCCTGTCCGGCCCCCGCGTGGCCAAGGTGAGGTAGTCAACGTTAGACCGAGTTTCCTCACCTCACCGCCTGGCGTCTCAATATAGACGCCAGGAACTCCGGTTACGTTGCTTTCAGCCCGCTATCGGCGGGTCGGCGGCGTTCGTGCCGGGCGGCGCGGCGCCGCGCGGGCCAGGCTACCGCCCGGACCGTGCGGGACGCAGTATGGGACCATGAACGCCCGATCAGCCCGAAATGCCGTGCCCGGGCCGCGCGGCTCCGCGGCGGCGGCCGCGCTCGCCTCGCTCGCGCGCAGCCCGCTCGATGGTTACGTGCGGCTGGCCGCCCGGTACGGGGACGCGATCCGCCTGCCGTACGCGCCGGGCCACAGCGTCTACCTGCTCAGCCGGCCGGAGCACGCCGAGCACGTGCTGGCCGCCGGCCAGGACAACTACGTCAAGGCGTTCACCTACCGGCCGCTGCGCGCGCTGATCGGCGACGGCCTGCTGACCAGCGAGGGCGAACGCTGGCGGCAGCACCGGCGGCTGGTCCAGCCGGTCTTCTCCCGGCGGCACGTGACCGGCTTCGGCCCGGTGATGACGCAGTCGGCACAGCGGATGGCCGCCCGCTGGGATTCGCTGGCCGGCGGTTCGGTGATCAACGTTTCCGGCCAGATGAGCGCGCTGGCGCTGGACATCGTGGGCCGGGCGCTGTTCGGCGCCGACCTGAGCGGCGACGCCGACCGGGTCGGCCGGGCGATGGATGCGGGCCAGCGCGTCGCGGTCATGGCCACGTTCCTGCCGCTGCGGTGGGGGCCCGCCTCCACCCGCGCGGTGAAGGCGCTCGCCCGGCGGGTCGGCGGGACCCCGGAGGGGATCGAGGGCCCGGTGGGCCGGATCGTCTCCGCGCGCCGCGCCGCGGCGCGCCTGGCCCCGGGTGCCGGCGATGCCCCGGGCGACCTGCTCGACGTGCTGCTCGGCGCCCGCGCCCAGGACGGCTCCCCGCTGGCCGACGGCGAGATCGCCGACGAGGTGGCCACGTTCATGCTGGCCGGCCACGAGACGACCGCGAACACGCTGAGCTGGTCCCTGGCGTTGCTGTCCGCGTACCCGTCAGCCCGGCAGCGGCTGGAGGCCGAGCTTGACTCGGTGCTCGGCGGCCGCGATCCGGATGCGGGCGACGCCGGCAAGCTCGCCTGGACGCGGGCGGTGGTAGCCGAGGCGATGCGCCTCTACCCGCCTGCCTGGACGATCGAGCGTGACGCGCTGGCCGATGACGAGGTGGCCGGCGTGCCGGTCCCGGCCGGCAGCCTGGTGGCGACCCCGCCGTACCTGGTCCACCGCCACCCGGACTTCTGGGATGATCCGGCCGGGTTCGACCCCGGCCGGTTCCTGCCCCCGGACGACCGTCCCCGGCACCGGTACGCCTACCTCCCGTTCGGCGGCGGGCGGCGCGCCTGCGTCGGCGCCTCGTTTGCCGAGCTCGAGACCGTGCTGGTGCTGGCGACGATCGCCCGCCGGTACCGGCTGGAGCTGACCGTGCGCGGGATGCCGCGGCCCAGCGCCAACATCACCCTGCGGCCCGGCCGGGCCCTGCCGATGCGGCTGATCCGGCGCCAGTGAACCGCTTCAGGGGCGGGCATCCCGAACCGCCCCCTGACCGGCGCCACTGCATCGCTGCCCGGCGGGCTCAGGCGGTCTTAGCGGACGGGCGGACCTCCAGCTCGTCCAGCAGCGCCAGCGTGGCCCCGGCCACGGCCTCGACGGCCCGGTCGAAGGCGTCGGCGTTGTGCCGGGCCGGCTGCCGGAACCCGCTCACCTTCCTGACGTACTGCAGCGCGGCGGCGCGCGCGTCGGCCTCGGTGACGTTCTCGGTATAGGGCTCACGAAGGGTCTTGATGCTGCGGCACATACCGTGACGCTACGCCATGCCGGCCACCACCCGCCCCGGGGGATGAGCCCGCCTTTCACGTGCTCCAGTCAAATGATCACCCAGTTTGCACCTTTTGTGCTCACCGAGCACGTGACAAGACAAGATGATCACGCCCCGGCCGGGGAGAGCAGGGTCAGGGCGGCCCGGGCGGCGTCTTTCTCGATGCGCCGCCAGGGGCGGCCCGCATCCCGTCCCAGGTCGCGGAGGATGTCATCGGCTTCGGGCAGGGTGGCGGCGTCCACGGCATGCGCGGGCAGGCCGCACCGGCGCGCCGCGGCCAGCACCGCGTCCCGGTACAGCACGCCCTCGGCGGCGTGCATCCACGCGTGCGAGCGGAGCACAGTGGCGACGCTGCCGGGCACGGACACCGCCTTCACCACGACCGCCACGCCGACGATGTCGGCGGCTGCGGGACGGGAGCCCGCCGGGACGCCCGGTCCGGCCGCGGAAACGCCCGGACCCGCCGCGGTCCGCAGGCCGGCCGTCGCCGCTCCCAGCGCGGCCATGGCCGCCTCCTCGGCGGCCTGCTCGCCCCGGCCGACCATGTCCTCGGCCGCCGCAGCGTCGAGGTAAGCGGCCGCGTGGTACGGCTGGGCGGGCAGGCCGGACGGTACCAGCGGCTCCTCCCAGCGGCCCGCGAAGGCGGCCCGGCCATTGACCTTCGCCACGGCGATCAGCGTGACCGAGCCGGTGCGGGTGACCGCGCCGAGCGCGATCGGGTCGCCGGCGCCGACGGTGGTCACCGGCCGGCTTGCCATGCGCCGATGACCTTGTCGATGCGGGGCCGGACCCGGTCTCTGGCCTCGTCCCTGGGTACCCCCGCCATCAGCAGCCGGTCGTACTCGGTGTCCACGTGCCGGACCGACGCGATCACGGCCAAGCCGATGGCCTCGGGGTCGAGCGCCCGCGCCGCGGCCGCGCGGCCCACCCGGCCGCTCCCCCGCAGCGCGGCGTGGCTGGCGATCGCCTCCGCGCGAGGCGGCGGGCAGCCGGGGTACAGCCGGCTGATCTCCCCGGCGAGCCGGGCCTGGAACTGCAGGTCCTCGTCGGCCCGGCGCGCGGCATCGCGTTCCCGGCGCCGCTGCCGCAGGTCCGCGTCGGCCAGGCACTGTTCCTCGGCCCGGTCCAGGGCCGCCTCCTCGACCAGGATCCCCTGGCGCTCGTAGCGCTTACGGGACCGGCTCCACCGCACCACGACGGCCGACAGCACGCTGCCCGCTTTGGCGCGCCGGGACAGCGCCGCGTTGCCGGCCGGCAGGAACATGAGATGGTCCATGTCCGCGCAGGTCAGGCACAGCGGCCCCGGGTCGTCCATGATCAGGTAGGGTCCGGTGTCGCCGCAGCCAGCGCAGGTGAACTCCTTGACCGGCTCGATCACGACCAGGTCCGGCGCGCGGCTCTGCCGCTCGGTCAGCCGGTCCCGCCTGGCCTCGGACAGTTCGGGCGAGATCCAGTGCGTGCGGCAGGCCTTCTGCGCCGCGTCGTCGCCGCCGGCGATGAACACCAGCGGCCGCCGGTCCCGGGTGGCGGCCAGATAGCCGACCTCGCTTGGCACCAGGCCGCGCGCCAGGGCCCAGCGGCGGAGTATCTCGAGCGCCTCGGCCAGCCTGTCCGGGCTGACGTCCATCGCCTGGTCGAGCGCGGCCACCCGCCCCTGGCGCCAGCGGTCGACCACGGTCCCGGGCAGCCATCCGATGCCCTGGAACACGTCCAGCGGCGAGACCGATTTCGCATCCAGCAGCGCCCGCTCGGCCGCGGACTCCACCCGCTCCCGCAGGCCCGGCCGCCGGCCCCGGCTTCCGCCCAACCCCGTCCCTCCTCCGCGCACGGCGACTTCGTTCCAGGCATGACGGTACGCCCCGGGCCGGTTCGCTACGGGCCCGACGCAACGCCCCGCGCCGCTTCGTCCCGGCCCGGACGGTACGCCCCGGGCCGGTTCGCTACGGGCCCGACGCAACGCCCCGCGCCGCTTCGTCCCGGCCCGGACGGTACGCCGTCGCGGCGACCGCGCACTGGATGGCGGGGCTGGCGGCCGAGTGGGACCGGCGGCTGGCCGCGATCAAGCACATCGCGGAGTCCCTGGCTGTCCCCCCGGAGCCAGGATCCGTTCCGCCGGCGCCGGACCCCGTTCCGCCGGCGCCGGACCCCGCTCGGCCGGCACCGGACCCCGCTCGGCCGGCGCTGGACCCCGCTCGGCCGGCGCTGGACCCCGCTCGGCCGGCGCTGGACCCCGCTCCCCCGGCGCCGGGAACGGTGCCGTCAGACGACGCCCGAGTACTGCTCGTCGGTGGGGACGATCCGGACGCCCAGCGGAACCAGCGTGATCGGGATTATCTTGAAGCTCGCGATCCCGAGCGGGATGCCGATGATCGTCAGGCACAGGATGGCGCCGGTCACCAGGTGCCCGAGCGCCAGCCACCAGCCGAACAGGATGATCCAGATGATGTTGCCGATCAGCGCGCCCGCCCCGGCGTCCCGGCGCGGCTCGATCGTGCGGCCGAACGGCCACAGGACATAGCTCGCGATCCGGAATGAGGCGATGCCGAACGGGATCGTGATGATCAGGATGAAGCAGATCACCCCGGCCAGCACGTAGGCGAGTGCCATCCACAGCCCGCAGATCACCAGCCAGATCACATTGAGGATTAGCTTCATCGGCCAGCCTGCCCCCTCTCTCATGCCAGGCCGAGCATGCCCTCCAGCCCGACCGTCAGGCCTGGCGGCAGGGACGCGACGCCCCGCACCGCCAGCAGCACCCCCGGCATGAACGACGACCGGTCCATCGAGTCGTGCCGGATGGTCAGTACCTCCCCGTGCCCGCCCAGCAGCACCTCCTGGTGCGCGAGCAGGCCGGCCAGCCGGACCGAGTGCACCCGCACCCCGTCCAGGGCCGCTCCCCGGGCTCCCGGCACCTCCGAGACCGTGGCGTCCGGGGACGGTCCCAGTTCTGCCGCGGCGCGGGCCGCGGAGATCAGCGCCGCGGTCCGCGTCGCCGTCCCGGACGGCGCATCGGCCTTGGCCGCGTGGTGCAGCTCGATGACTTCGGCCGACTCGAAGAACCGGGCCGCCTTCTCGGCGAAGCTCATCATCAGCACGGCGCCGATGGAGAAGTTGGGCACGATCAGCGCGCGGGCCGACGGAGCAGGCCCGAGCCATTCCGCCACCGAGGCCAGCCGGGCTTCGTCGAATCCCGAGGTCCCGACGACGGTGTTGCGGCCGTGGTCCAGGCACCACCGCAGGTTGTCCAGGACCGCGCCGGGATGGGTGAAGTCAACGACCACATCGCAGCCGGCCAGCGGGTCACGCGCGTCGCCGACGTCGACGGCGGCGGCCAGTTCCAGGTCGGCGGCGCCGTCAACGGTCCGGCAGACCTCCGACCCCATGCGCCCCTTGGCGCCGAGCACACCGACCTTGATCATCGTGCGCCTCCGCTCGCGGTTGCCAACCGAACCTACCCGCCCGGAGCCCCCGTCAAGCGGTTCGCCGGCGGCATGTCGCCCGCCGGCCGGGGCCGCCCGGGTCAGCCGAGCGCCGTGGCGAACGCGTCGGCGTCGTCGAACGGGCCCACCACGGCCAGCGCCTTGGGCTGGGCGAGCACGGTTTCGGCGATCTCCCGCACGTCGTCGTGGGTCACCGACTCGATCGACGCCAGGATCTCGTCCACCGGCTCCAGCCGGGGGTAGACAAGCTCGGCCTTGCCGAGCCTGCTCATCCGCGACGAGGGGTCCTCCAGGCCGAGCACGATCGACCCGCGCAGCTGGCCCTTGCCCCGCTCCATCTCGTCGTCGGTCAGGCCGCCGGAGATCACCTTGGCGATCTCGTCCCGGCAGATCGACAGCACCTCGTCGGCCTTGGCCGGCAGGGTGCCCGCGTACACGCCCCAGATGCCCGAGTCGGCGTGCTGCGAGCTGAAGCTGTACACCGAGTACGCCAGGCCGCGCTTCTCCCGCACCTCCTGGAACAGCCGCGATGACATCCCGCCGCCGAGCGCGGCGTTCAGCACGCCGAGCGCGAACCGGCGGTTGTCGGTCCGCGACAGGCCGGTGCAGCCCAGGACCAGGTTGGCCTGCTCGATGCCGCGGGAGACCAGCCGCACCCCGGTGCCGGCCGGCCCCGCGTCCGCCGCCGGCCCGGCCAGGCGCGGCGGCTCCGGGTCCGCGTCACCCGCCAGGGCCGGCCCGAACGCGGACCGGGCCAGCTCGACCACCTCGTCATGATCGAGGCTGCCGGCGGCCGCCACGACCAGGTTCCGCGGCTTGTACCGCTCCGCATAGTGCTCGGCGATCTGATCCCGGGTGATCGAGTTGATCGAGTCGACGCTGCCGAGGATGGGCCGGCCCATCGGGGTGTCGCCGAACAGCTGCGCGGTGAACGCCTCGTGCACCGTGTCCGCGGGGTCGTCGTCGTTCATCGCGATCTCTTCGAGGATCACGCCCCGCTCGGCGTGGACGTCCTTCGGCTCGATCAGCGAGCTGGTCACCATGTCCGCGAGCACGTCGATGGCCATCGGCAGGTCGGCGTCCAGGACCCGCGCGTAGTAGCAGGTGTACTCCTTGGCGGTGAACGCGTTCAGCTCGCCGCCGACCGCGTCCATCGCCGCCGAGATGTCCAGGGCCGAGCGCCGGGACGTGCCCTTGAACAGCAGGTGCTCCAGGTAGTGGGTGGCGCCGGCGTGGGCGAGGTCCTCGTCCCGCGAGCCGACGCCGGCCCAGATCCCGAACGCCGCCGACCGCACCGACGGCAGCGGCTCGGTGATCACCCGCAGGCCGCCGGGCAGCACGGTGCGGCTGACGTGCGAGTCGCCGGACGACCGCCGCGGGCGCCCGGTCATGAGTTGCGCGGCCCGCGGTGGCGCTCCCGGGTGCGGTAGTGCTCGCCGCCCCGGTCCCGGTCGCCGCCCCGGTCCCGGTCGCCGCCGCGGTCCCGGTCACGGTACCCGCCGCGGTCCCGGTCGCCGCCGCGGTCGCCGCGGTCACGGGAACGGTGATCGTCGTGCCCGCCGAGGTCCTCGCCGGCCGCCTCGCGCTCGACGACCTCCACCGGGACCAGCGACAGCTTGCCCCGGTCGTCGACCTCGCGGATCTCGACCTGGATCTTGTCGCCGACCGAGATCACGTCGTCGACGTTGTCGATCCTGGCCCCGCCGTGCAGCTTGCGGATCTGGCTGATGTGCAGCAGCCCGTCCCGGCCGGGCAGCAGCGACACGAACGCGCCGAACGTGGTGGTCTTCACCACCGTGCCGAGGAACCGCTCCCCCACCTCCGGGATGTGCGGGTTGGCGATCGCGTTGATGGCCGACCGGGCCGCCTCCGCCGACGCGCCGTCGGTGGCGCCGATGTAGATCGTGCCGTCGTCCTCGATGGTGATCTCGGCGCCGGTGTCCTCCTGGATGGAGTTGATCATCTTGCCCTTCGGCCCGATCACCTCGCCGATCTTGTCGACCGGCACCTTGACCGTGATGATCCGCGGCGCGTACGGGCTCATCTCGCCCGGGGCGTCGATCGCCTCGCGCATCACGTCGAGGATGGTCAGCCGCGCGCCGCGGGCCTGCCGCAGCGCGGCGCCGAGCACCGAGGCGGGGATGCCGTCCAGCTTGGTGTCCAGCTGCAGCGCGGTGATCACGTCCTTGGTCCCGGCGACCTTGAAGTCCATGTCGCCGAACGCGTCCTCGGCACCGAGAATGTCGGTCAGCGTGACGTACTCGCCGCCCTCGTGGATCAGGCCCATCGCGATGCCGGACACCATGTCCTTCAGCGGCACGCCCGCGTCCAGCAGCGACATCGTGGACGCGCATACCGAGCCCATCGAGGTGGATCCGTTGGAGCCGATGGCCTCGGATACCTGCCGGATCGCGTACGGGAACTCCTCGCGGGTCGGCAGCACTGGAATCAGCGCCCGCTCGGCCAGGGCCCCGTGCCCGATCTCGCGCCGTTTCGGCGACCCGACCCGGCCGGTCTCGCCGGTGGAGTACGGCGGCATGTTGTAGTTGTGCATGTAGCGCTTGGTGCGCTCCGGGTTGAGCGTGTCGATCATCTGCTCCATCCGGAGCATGTTCAGCGTGGTGACGCCGAGGATCTGGGTCTCTCCCCGCTCGAACAGGGCCGAGCCGTGCACCCGGGGAACCACGCCCGCCTCGGCGGACAGCCGCCGGATGTCGGTCAGGCCGCGGCCATCGATCCGCACGCCGTCGCGGATGATCCGCTCCCGGACCAGCTTCTTGGTCAGTGCCCGGAACGCGGCGCTGACCTCCTTCTCGCGGCCCTCGAACTGGTCGGCCAGGTGCTCGGCGGCCAGTGCCTTGACCCGGTCGGTCTCAGCTTCCCGCTCCTGCTTGCCCGCGATCGTCAGCGCCTTGGCCAGCTCGTCGGTGACCTCGGCGGCCAGCGCGTCGTAGACGTCCTGCTGGTAGTCGAGGAAGACCGGGTAGTCGGCGACCTCCTTGGCGGCCTGCGCCGCCACCTGCTGCTGTCCCTCGCACAGGCTCCTGATGAACGGCTTGGCCGCCTCGAGCCCGGCGGCGACGCTGTCCTCGGTCGGCCCCACCGCCCCGCTGCCGGGGTTGGCGAGCAGCCGCAGCGTGCCCGCCGTGGACTCGGCCTCCACCATCATGATCGCGACGTCGCCGTCGTCGAGCACCCGGCCGGCCACGACCATGTCGAACGTGGCCTCCTCCAGCTGCGAGACGGTCGGGAAGGCCACCCACTGGTCCTTGATCAGGGCGACCCGGACCCCGCCGATCGGCCCGGAGAACGGCAGGCCGGCTAGCTGGGTGGAGAGCGAGGCCGCGTTGATCGCGACCACGTCGTAGAGATGCTCGGGGTGCAGGGCCATGATCGTCTCGACGATCTGCACCTCGTTGCGCAGCCCGTGCGTGAACGACGGCCGCAGCGGGCGGTCGATCAGGCGGCAGGTGAGGATCGCGTCCTCGGACGGCCGGCCCTCGCGACGGAAGAACGAGCCGGGAATCCGGCCCGCCGCGTACATCCGCTCCTCCACGTCGACGGTGAGCGGGAAGAAATCGAGCCCTTCCCTGGGGTGCTTGGACGCGGTGGTCGCGGACAGCACCATGGTCTCGTCGTCGAGATACACGACGGCCGAGCCCGCGGCGAGGCGGGCCAGCCGGCCCGTCTCGAACCGGAGCTTGTGAACTCCGAATGCGCCGTTGTCGATGATGACCTCGGCGGTATGCACACCCTCCTGGACTGTAGCCACGGGTGAGACCTCCTTGACTGAGGTCCCGCGTTCGCCCGCCACCAGTGGAGCGCTCCGGCCGTCTGGCCGGGCCGGCTAGCTGGCCGGTCTTCGATCGAAGCCCTCGGCCCGGGACGCTCGCGCCTCCCTGACCCGAGAACCACTACCGAGGACCGGCCCCTTGGGCGCCTGGGCGCTCCTGGGCCGGGGCCCGCGGGACGTCGTTCTTCTTTCTTCTTCTTATCCAGTTATCTTGTTGATCCGCCCGCCGGGAGCACGCGGCCCCAGCGGGCGGCTTGCCGTCCGCCTACCGGCGCAGGCCGAGCTTCTCGATCAGCGCGCGGTAGCGGGCGATGTCCTTGCGGGCCAGGTACTGCAGCAGCCGCCGGCGCCGGCCAACGAGGAGCAGCAGCCCGCGGCGGCTGTGGTGGTCGTGCTTGTGCACCTTGAGGTGCTCGGTCAGCTCCTGGATCCGCCGGGTCAGCAGCGCGACCTGGACCTCCGGCGAGCCGGTGTCACCCTCACTGGTCGCGTGCCCGGCGATTATCTCCTTCTTCACCGTGGCTTCTAGCGGCACGTTGCTCCCTCGTTACTCGATCGTCAGTGAACGCCCCGGCTGGTATCGTGAGAGGCCGCTCGGGGCAGGGAGCACACCACGCGAGCAACCGCGGTGGTTTCCCTGTGGTCAGCCGCATGAGGGCGCAGCTAACCTGGTCGGCTGGGCCGACCGACCCCTTACGGTACCATGCCGGCCGGCATCGCCACACAAGGCTGACCGAGATCCGCTCACCGGGGTCCGCCACTCACCGGGCCGGCATCAGAGCAGGGCGCGTGCGGCGCCGACGTCCCGGTGCATCTGCGCCACGAGCTCGTCGACGGAGTCGAACCGGACCATGCCGCGCAGCCGCGCGGCGAAGTCCATCGCGACATGCTCGCCGTACAGGTCCAGGTCGTCACGGTCCAGCGCGTGCGCCTCGACGCTGCGCTCGGTCCCGTCGAAGGTCGGGTTCGTGCCGACCGAGATCGCGGCGGGCCAGCGCTCCAGCTCCCGGCCGGCCCGGTCCAGGCGGATGAGCCAGCCCGCGTAGATGCCGTCCGCGGGAATCGCGGTATGCGGCAGGGTCTCCAGGTTGGCGGTCGGGAAGCCGAGCGCCCGGCCGCGGCGGCGGCCCCGCACTACCACGCCCTCGACCCGGTGCGGGCGCCCCAGGTCCCGGGCGGCGCCCGCGACGTCGCCCGCGTCGAGCCGCTCCCGGATCCGGCTGGACGAGATCCGCACGCCGTCGTCGGCCAGCAGCGGCACGCCCTCGGCGGTGAAGTCGTACTTCTCGCCCAGCTTGGCCAGTAGCGCGACATCGCCCGCGGCCCGGTAGCCGAACCGGAAGTCCTCCCCGACGACCACCCGGGCCGCGTGCAGGCGGTGCACGAGCACGGCGCGCACGAACTCATCCGGCCCCAGCTCGGAGAACTCGCGGGTGAACGGCAGCACGCAGACCGCGCCGACGCCCAGCCCGGCCAGCAGCTCGGCCCGGCGCCGGGCCGAGCATAGGAATGGCGGGTGGGAACCCGGACGCACCACCTCGTCAGGGTGCGGGTCGAAGGTGACCACCACCACCGGCAGGCCGAGCCCGGCCGCGATCTCGGCGGCCCTGCCGACGATGCGCTGATGGCCCAGGTGCACGCCGTCAAAGACGCCGATCGTGACCACGGACGGGCCGAAGCCGTCGGGAACCTCGTCCAGGCCCTCCCAGCGCTGCATGTGCGGCCCCTCCCCGGTCGCTCGGCGGTGATGCTCCAAGCCTGCCACGTCAGCGGCCGGGCGGGCGCCGCCGGTGCGCCCGGCCGCTACCGGTGGCGCAGCCACGGGGTCGTCTCGGCGTACGTGCCGCCGCCGGCGGCCCGGTCGATGTGCACCAGGTCCAGCGTGTCCGGTGCCACCGCGTTCTCGTGGCCGTCGACGGCGCTGACCAGGGCGACGTGGTAGCCGGCCGGGAGAGCCGCGGCGGTCACGATCTCGGTCTCGGGCACCGCTGCATGCTAACCGGCCGGCTCAGGGCACGAACACGGCGAGCGGCCTGGCCTGCCCAGCCTCCTCGGTGAGCAGCGCGACCAGCGACCCGTCCGGCGCGAACGCGGCCACCGGCCCGCTCCCCGGCACCCCGCCCAGCACCGTGGCCGGCAGCCTCCGCCCGTGCCCGGCCAGGCGCGCGTCCTCCTCGGTCAGGGTCAGGGCCCGGAATGCCTCGCGAGCGGCCTGCGCCAGCGGGACCACGGCGAACGACGCCCGGAGCTGCTCCAGCGGGCGGGCCTGGCCGATGTCGTACGGCCCGGCCCGGGTGCGCCGCAGCACGGTGAGGTGCCCGCCCACCCCCAGTGCCGCGCCCAGGTCGCGGGCCAGGGCCCGGATGTAGGTGCCGCTGGAGCAGGTCACCGCGACGTCGGCGTCGAGCAGGTCCCCTTCCCGGCGCACGGCCCCGACCGTGAACGACCGCACGGTGACCGTCCGGGCCGCCAGCTCGGGCGCGGCGCCCGCGCGGGCCAGCCGGTAGGCGCGCTGCCCGGCCACCTTGACCGCGCTGAACCCGGGCGGGACCTGCTCGATCTCGCCGGTCAGCGCGGCGGCGGCGGCCGCGAGCGCCTCGCCGGTGATGCCGGCCGCCGAGGTCTCGGCGACGATCTCACCGTCGGCGTCGTCGGTGTCGGTGGCCTGACCGAGCCGGATCGTGGCGGTGTACTGCTTCTCGGTCAGCGCGAGATGGCCGAGCAGCCGGGTGGCCTTCTCCACCCCGATCACCAGCACCCCGGTGGCCATGGGGTCCAGCGTGCCCGCGTGCCCGACGCGACGGGTGCCGGCCAGGCGGCGGATCTGCGCCACGACGTCGTGCGAGGTCAGGCCGGCCGGCTTGTCGACGATGACCAGGCCGCTGGCCGGGGCCGTCACCAGCCGCCCGGCTCCGCCGCGAGCTGCTCCCGCAGCGCGGTGATGACCTCGGCCGCCGTGCCGTCGGCGGTGAACCCGGCCGCCAGCGCGTGCCCGCCGCCGCCCAGCGCCACGCACGCGCGCCCCACGTCGGTCGTGCCCTTGGACCGCGCCGACACCTGCCAGCGCCCGTCGTCGTCCTCCTTGAGCACCACGGCCACATCGGCCTCGTCGGTCCGCCGCACAACGTCGATGACCGACTCGGCGACCTCGAACGGCAGACCGTGCGGGGCCCGGTCGCCGCGGGTCACCGTGGTCCACACCAGCCCGTGGCCGGCCGCGGCATCCGGTTCGAGCCGCGCCCGGCCGAGAGCGGCCGAGAGCAGGCCGAGGAAACCGAACGGGCTGCGGTCCCACAGCTCGTGCGCGACCGTTCCGGGCTGGATGCCGGTCTGCAGCAGGAGCGCGGCCAGCCGGTGCACCCGCGGGGAGGTGGTCGGGTACTTGAACGAGCCGGTGTCGGTGACCAGCCCGGCGTACAGCCCGAGCGCGATGTCCCGGGAGATCTTCACGCCGATCCGCCCGATCAGGTCGAACGCGACCACCGCGGTGGCGGCCGCGTCCTGGTCCACCAGGTTCACGGTGCCGAACCCGGTGTTGGACGCGTGGTGGTCGAGGACGATCAGCTCGTCGGCCGCGGCGGCGTTCGGCTCTAGCAGGCCGAGCCGGTCGGTGCTGGCCGCGTCGAAGGTGACCATGACCTGCGGCCGCTCGGGATAGGCCTCCGGCGGGCTGAGCAGGTCGGCGCCGGGCAGGAACCGCAGGATACGCGGGACCTCGAACGGCCGGTCACCGAACGAGGCGACGATGCGGGCCGGCCGGGCGCGAAGGGCGTGCGCCACCGCGAGCATCGAGCCGAGCGCGTCCCCGTCCGGCCGCACGTGACAGGCCAGGCAGATCTCGGTGGCCCCGTCCAGGGCCTTGAGCGCCCGGGACCACTCCGCCTCCGTGTCCGGGCGGGCCAGCCCGGCGGGCCCGGACGGGCCCGCCCCCCCGCGCCGGGTGCCTGTGCCGGCACCGGAACTCAGACCTGGGACGGGCGGGAGATCGTCGGTCACGACCGTGAGTATCTCGCGCGGCCGTTGCCCGCCGCCGGGTAATCGGCCGAGACCGCGCCCCGGGCCAGGTCAGCCGCGGTCACTCCCGGCCGGCTCGGCGCGCCCGGGGGCCGGCTGGTCGTCCCGCTCGTCGTCAGGCTCGGCGCGGACCCGGTACGGGTCGGGATCGCCCGCGGGCGACGCGCCCTCCCGGGCCGCGGCGACGGCCGCGTCGGCCACCCGGGCCTTGGCCACGAGCTCCTCGATGTTCCTGGCCGCGTCCGGCACGGTGTCTGGCTCGAACGTGATCGACGGGGTGTGCTTCAGGCCGGTCTGCCTGCCGACCTCGGACCGGATCAGGCCGGCCGCGCTGGCCAGCGCGGCCGCCGACTCGGCCCGCTCCGTGTCGGAGCCGTAGACCGTGTAGAACACCGTCGCATCGCGCAGGTCGCCGGTCACCCGGGCCTCGGTCACCGTGACGAAGCCGAGCCGCGGGTCCTTGATCCGCCGCTCCAGCATCTCGGCGACGATCTGCGCGATCGCCTCGCCCAGCCTGCGCGCCCGGGCTGTGTCGACCATGGCTCGCTCACTCCTCCTCGGTAAACAGCCGCTGCCGGGCCGACAGCAGCTCGATCTCGGGGCGCCCCGCCACGAAACGCTCGCACGCGTCGAGGATCTCGGCCGCGTGGGCGGCCGTCGAGGCCGCCACCGCGACGCCGATCTCCGCGCGCCGGTGCAGGTCCAGGTGCCCGGTCTCGGCCACCGACGCGCCGGGGAATCGCCGGTGCACATCGGCGATCAGCGGCCGGATCGCAGAGCGCTTCTGCTTCAGCGACCGCACGTCGCCGAGCAGCACGTCCAGGGTCAGGGCACCCACGTACACGGCGGCTCCTTCACAGCGCGCCGGGCCCCGCTGCGTCAGGTCCTGGGCTTCTCCCGCATCTCGAACGTCTCGATCACGTCCCCGAGCTTGATGTCGTTGTAGCCGAGCCCGATGCCGCACTCGAAGCCCTCACGGACCTCGGTCACGTCGTCCTTGAACCGGCGCAGCGAGTCCACTGACAGGTTGTCCGAGACCACCACGCTGTCGCGGATGAGGCGGGCCTTGCTGTGCCGGGTTATCGTGCCGGACCGGACGATGCAGCCGGCCACGTTGCCGACCCGCGGCACGCGGAAGACCTCGCGCACCTCCGCGGTGCCCAGCTGGACTTCCTCGAAGATGGGCTTGAGCATGCCCTTGAGCGCGGCCTCGACTTCCTCGATCGCCTGGTAGATGACCGAGTAGTAGCGGATGTCCACGCCCTCGCGCTGAGCCAGCTCGCCGGCCCGGCCCGCGGGCCGGACGTTGAAGCCGATGATCACGGCCTCGGAGGCGATGGCCAGGTTGACGTCGTCCTGGGTGATCGCGCCGACGCCGCGGCCGATGACCCGCAGCGCCACTTCCTCGCCCACGTCGAGCTGAAGCAGCGCGTCCTCCAGCGCCTCGACCGAGCCCGACACGTCGCCCTTGATGATGAGCAGCAGTTCCTCGCGCTCGCCGGACTTCAGCGCCGACTCCAGGTCTTCGAGGGTGACCCGCGGCCGCCGCTGCGCGAACATCGCGCTGCGCTCCCTGGCCTCACGCCGCTCGGCGATCTGCCGGGCGATCCGGTCGTCGTCGACCACCAGGAAGCTGTCGCCGGCGTCCGGAACCGCGGTGAGACCGAGGACCTGCACCGGCCGGGATGGCGGAGCCTCGGTGACCGGGTCGCCATTCTCGTCCAGCATGGCCCGCACCCGGCCGAACGCCTCGCCGCAGACGATCGAGTCACCGATCCTGAGCGTCCCGCGCTGCACGAGCACGGTCGCGACCGGCCCGCGGCCCTTGTCCAGCTGGGCCTCGATCGCCACGCCCTGCGCCTGCTGGTCGGGGTTGGCCCGCAGGTCCAGCTCGGCGTCCGCGGTCAGGACGATCGCCTCGAGCAGGTCGTCGATGCCGGTGCCCTCCCGGGCGGAGACGTCGACGAACAGGTTCTGGCCGCCGAACTCCTCGGCCACCAGGCCGTACTCGGTCAGCTGGGCCCGGACCCGGGCCGGGTCGGCGCCCTCCTTATCGATCTTGTTCACGGCCACCACGATCGGCACGCCGGCCGCCTGGGCGTGGTTCAGCGCCTCGGTGGTCTGCGGCTTCACGCCGTCGTCCGCCGCGACCACGAGCACGACCAGGTCGGTCGTCTCGGCGCCGCGGGCCCGCATGGCGGTGAAGGCCTCATGACCAGGCGTGTCGATGAAGGTGATCTTCCGCTCCTGGCCGTCGACCCTGGTGTTGGCCTGGTACGCGCCGATGTGCTGGGTGATGCCGCCGGCCTCGTGGGCGACGACGTTCGTGCGCCTGATCGCGTCCAGCAGCTTGGTCTTGCCGTGGTCGACGTGACCCATGACGGTCACCACCGGCGGCCGGGCCACCAGGTCGCCCTCGTCGCCCTCGTCCTCGCCGAACTCGATGTCGAAGGCCTCGAGCAGCTCGCGGTCCTCCTCCTCCGGGGAGACCACCTGGACCGTGTAGTTCAGCTCGGCGCCGAGCAGCTGCAGCGTCTCGTCGTTCACCGACTGCGTCGCGGTCACCATCTCGCCCAGGTGGAACAGCACCTGGACCAGCGAGGCCGGGTTCACGCCGATCTTGTCGGCGAAGTCGCTCAGCGACGCTCCGCGCGACAGCCGGATGACCTGCCCGTTCCCGCGCGGGATCTGCACGCCGCCGATCGACGGCGCCTGCATGTTGTCGAACTCCTGGCGCCGCTGCTTCTTCGACTTCCGGCCGCGCGACGGGCGCCCGCCCGGCCGCCCGAACGCGCCCTGGGTACCGCTCCGGCCGCGGCCGCCGCCGGGACGGGCCGCCCCCACGCCGGGCCGCTGGCCGCCGGCGCCACCGCCGCCGCGCGGGCCGCCCGGGCCCGGGCCGCCCGGGCCGCCACGCCCGCCGGGCCGGGTGCCGGTCCCCGGGCCGCCGCGCCCGCCGGGCCCGCCCGGGCCCGGCTGGCCGCCGAAGCCGCCGGGTCCCCGGCCGCCGACCGGCCGGGGCGGCATGCTGCTCGGGCTCGGCCGCGGGCCGCCCGGGCGCGGGCCGCCCGGCCGCGGGCCGTCACCGGGACCGCCGGAACCGGGTCGCTGGGGGAAGCGCGCGCCACCCGGCCGCGGCGCCCCGGGGGCGCCGGGACGGGCGGACGGCTGGCCGGCGCCCGGGGGCGCGGCAAAGGACGACGGGCCGCCCGCGCCCGGCTGGCCCGGGCGGCCGCCGCGCGGCGCCGAGCCCATCCCGGTCGCGGTCGAGCTGAACGGGTTGTTGCCCGGCCGGGGACCCGGCCGGGGCGGTCCCGGGGTCCCGGAGGCCGGCCGCGGGCCCGCGCCGCCCGGCCTGGGCGCCCCGGGACCCGGGCGCGGCGCGCCCGGGCGCGGGGCGGTCCGCGGCCCGGTAGCTGGTGCGTCCGGCCTGGCGGCGGCCGGCGGGGTTTCCTGCGCCGCGGCGGCCGCGGCCGGCGCCTCCGGCTGGCCGTGCGGGAACGGCACCGGCGGGCGCGGGCGGTCGGGCGCCGCGCCGGGCTGGGCCGCGGCCGCGGGACGCTCGGCGGCCGGCGGCGCGGCGGGACGCTCGGCCGGCGCGATCGCCGGCCCCGGCTCAGCGGGCCCGGCCGGGGCGGCCGGGCCGCGGCCATTCGCGCCGACCCTGCCGTCGGCGGCCGCCGCGACCTCGGCCCCGGCGGGCGCGGCCGCCGGCTCGGCGGCAGGCGCGGCCGCGGAACGGCCGTCGGTGGATTTGCCGGCCCGCGCCTGCTTGGGCGCCTGGGCGGCGAACGCTTCCTTGAGCCTGCGGACCACCGGCGCCTCGATCGTCGAGGACGCCGACCGCACAAACTCGCCCATCTCCTGGAGCTTGGCCATCACGGCCTTGCTCTCTACGCCGAACTCCTTCGCGAGTTCGTAAACCCGGACCTTCGCCACTGCGCTCCCTCTGTTCGGTCCGGCTCGCCGGACCCGTCAGCCGGCCGGGGCAGCGCGTGCTCCGTCCGGCGTCAGCCTCTGCTGTTCATCGCCGCATGCTCATCGGTCGCTCATCGCAATCTCAGCCTGCTCTCCCGGGCCGGGTCGCCCCGGCCCTGCCATTCATGCCGCGCCTGGGCCGGGGGCCGGGGGACCCGGCTCCGGCCCCGCCAGGTACCCGGCGAGCCTGTCGGTGCCGAGCGGTCCCGGCTGCCGCAGCGCCCGCGCGAACGCCCGGCGGCGCTGCGCTTGCTTGAAGCATCCCTGGCTGGGATGCAGGTACGCTCCCCGGCCAGGCCTTCGCGCCAGGGCATCAGGAACGATCTCGTTGCCTGCTGCCACCAGCCGAAGCAAGTCCGACTTGGCCGCGCGAGCCCCGCATCCCACACATGTCCGTATCGCTGGCGCGGGCCGGACTTGCCGCGGATACCGCGTGACCATCTCCGTCAAGCTTACAGTGCCTGCGCATCTGGGGCACCGGGCCCGGTACCCGCCGAGCCCGGGACATCGCTGACCGCGCTCGCCAGGGCCCCGTCCGCGCCGCCACCGGACCGTCTCGCGTCCTCCGGCGCGGCGGAGGCGACCGGCTCATCCGCGTCCGGGCTGTCCGGGCGGATGTCGATCCGCCAGCCGGTCAGCCGGGCGGCGAGCCTGACGTTCTGGCCCTCCTTGCCGATCGCGAGCGACAGCTGGTAGTCGGGGACGATCACCTGCGCCACCCGGGCCTGCGGATCCACCACGATCACCCGCGAAACCCGCGCCGGGGACAGCGCGTGAGCCACGAACTCGGCCGGGTCCGGCGAGTAGTCGACGATGTCGATCTTCTCTCCGTGCAGTTCGGTCATCACGTTGCGGACCCGGGCGCCCTGCGGCCCGATGCAGGCGCCCTTCGCGTTCACGCCCGGCTGGCGCGAGGCCACCGCGATCTTGCTGCGGTGCCCCGCCTCGCGGGCGATGGCGGCGATCTCCACCGCCCCCGAGGCGATTTCCGGCACCTCGAGCGCGAACAGCTTCTTGACCAGGTTCGGGTGCGTCCGGGACAGCGTCACCGACGGGCCGCGGTAGCCCTTGCGGACATACAGCACGTAGCACTTGAGCCGCTCGCCGTGGACGTAGCGCTCGCCGGGCACCTGCTCGCTCGGCGGCAGGATGGCTTCCAGCTTGCCCAGGTCGACCAGCACCGCCCGGGGGTCCCTGCCCTGCTGGATCACCCCGGCCACGATGTCGCCCTCGCGGCCGGCGTACTCGCCGAACGTCAGCTCGTCCTCGGCGTCACGCAGCCGCTGCAGGATGACCTGACGCGCGGTGGTCGCGGCGATACGGCCGAAGCCTTCGGGCGTGTCGTCATATTCCCGTGTCACCGTGCCGTCGGGGGCGGTCTCGGCCGCCCAGACGGTGACGTGGCCGCTGCCCCGGTTGATCTCGACCCGGGCCGAGGCCGCGGCGCCCTCAGTCCGGTGGTAGGCGACCAGCAGCGCGTCCTCGATGGCCTTGATGGCCAGGTCCATCGAGATGTCCTTCTCGGCTTCCAGGCTGCGCAGGACGCTCAGGTCAATATCCATCGGACCCCTCCTCGTCCGCGCCGTCGTCCTCGTGGTCGCCCAGCGGGGCGAACTCGATCTGTATCCTCCCGGGGCCGAGTTCGGAGTAGCCGAACACGCGGCTGTCTCCGCCGACATCGATCCGGACCCCGTCGGATTCCGTGCCGGTGATACGTCCCGTTACCACCAACGAGTCAGCCTGACCGTCGGTTGCCGGGCGGGACCGCGGCCGGACCGGCACGGTCACCAGGCGACCGGCCGCCCGCCGCCAGTGCTTCGGCTCGGTGAGCGGGCGGTCAACGCCTGGTGAGGATACCTCCAGAGTGTAGGAAGCTTCACCCATCGCGGCCGCGCGGTCGAGCGTAGCCGACAGTTCCCGGCTGACCACCGCGATGTCGTCCAGGCTCACCCCGCCATCGCGGTCTACCACCACGCGCAGTAGCCGCCGGCGCCCGGCCGACGTGATCCTGACGTTCTCCAGGTCCATCCCCATGGCGTTCACGGCCGGCTCGAGCAGGCCGACGATCCGCTCGGCGTCCGCCGACGCGCCCCGTGACGGCGACCGCGGCGAACCGTGACGCGAGTTACCGTGCATCACGACCTCCTCGCCCGCGACCTGTGCTGTTGTCCGCCCGGCCTCTAGCCTAACCGGGCCCCGCCAGTACCAGGGCGGTTGCCCGCTGTCGCCGCGCGCCGGCCGTGCCGGGTGGCGGGGCGTGGCATGCTAGGACCCCGCGCGGGCGAAGCGGCGCGACATCGGCTGGAGGCTCCGTGGCGGCTCATCCGACACGCCGAGTAGTGCTCGCGGCCGCGGCAGCCCTGCCGCTGGCCGCGGCTTCCGGGTGCGACGGCGTCGACGTGCTGGCCGCTCCGCCGCGGCCGGGCCCGGCCGTCAGCCTGCTCCGGTCCGCGATCGCCGCCGAGCAGCTCATGGTCGCCCGCTACGAAGCGGCGCTGGACGGCGCGGGCGCGCCGGCCGCGGTGCTGGAGCCGCTGCTGTCCGAGCACCGGGCTCACCTGGCCCAGCTCCGCTCTCGCCTGGTCGTGCCGGCCGGCTCGCCGTCGCCATCGCCGTCGCCGTCCGGGCGTCGCGCGGGCGCGCCCGCGGTGCCCGCCTCGCCCGCCGCCGCCCTGGCCTACCTGCGCGCCGCCGAGCAGACGGCCGCCGCGGCCATGCTGGACCGGCTGCCGCACGCTCCCGCCTCCCTCGCCCAGCTCCTGGCCAGCATCTCGGCGTCGGAGGCCACGCACGTCCCGGTCCTGGACGCCGCGGCGGCGGACCGCACCGGGCAGGCGCCCGGATGAGCGGGCACACGCCTCCGGCGGCGGCGCCGGCCACCCTGGACGCCCTGCAGTCGGCGCTGGCTGCCGAGCACGCCGCGGTCTACGGCTACGGTGTCGTCGGCGCCAACCTGACCGGGAGCCAGATGGCCGCCGCGACGGCCGACTGGGTGGCCCATCAGGTCGCCCGGGACACGCTCGAGGCGATGATCCGGTCCCGCGGCGGCGAGCCGGCCGCGGCCGCCGCGGCCTACCAGCTGCCGGTCACCGTGCGGACACCAGGTGAGGCCGCCGCGCTCGCGGTCCTGCTCGAGGACCGGATCGCCGCCGCCTACCTCGGCCTGGTCGCGCTGAGCGGCACCGCGCTCCGGCGGTTCGGCGCGCTGCAGGTGCGGGCGGCCGCGCTGCGGGGCGCGGCCTGGCGCGGGAGCACGGTGGCCTTCCCCGGCCTGTCCGCGGCCGCGCTCGCGGCGCCGCGGCGGCGGGCCACCTGATCAGCGGGAGGCGGCCTGATCCCGGGCGGCCAGCACCCGCTTGATCATGGCGGCCGCGCCCTCCAGGTCCTCGCCGGCGGCGATCCGCTCCGCCCATGACCACCAGAACCACCAGCTGCCGTCCTGGCTCCGCCCGGCGTAGACGTCCTCGGCGAGCGCCGAGGCCGCTGGGTTCACCACGTGCAGGCTGGGGACGCGGCCTGGCGGCGCCATTAGGCTGGTCCTCAGCCCGTGGTGAGCCAGCACCTCCGCAAGCCCCTCGAGCCGGCTCAGGTAGACGCCCAGCGCCTGCGCCGGCCCGCGGGCTTGCCGAACTTCCGTGATCATTAAGTCACCTCTAGTAACCGCAGTACCTCGTAGAGTAATGAGATTGTCTAAGGATGCCCTGCCGGCCTAAAGGATGCAACATGCATAGCGAAAATCGCATGTTGGGTGAGACATCGTTCCCGGTCCGGGATTCCGGGCAGCAACTGGACGTAGTGGCGTTTGGCGGCCACACTTGACAGACCCCCGGCACATCGTGCGTTTCGGGGAGGTGGCGTATGGCAATAGAACACAGCCCCACGGTCCGGCGGCGCCGGCTCGCGCTCGAGCTCAGGAGGCTCCGCGAGGCGGCCAGACTTACCTGCGAAGAAGTTGCTGATCACCTGGAATGCTCCGCGTCCAAGATCAGCCGCGTGGAGACCGGCCGGGTGTCGGTCTCGCCCCGCGACGTGCGGGACATGCTCGAGCTCTACGGCGTGCCCGTGGCCCAGCGGGAGAGCCTGGTGCAGCTGGCCCGTGACTCGCGCCAGAAGGGCTGGTGGCACGCGTTCAGCGACACCATGCAGCCGCAGTTCGCTACCTACGTCGGCCTGGAGAGCGCGGCCTCGGAGATCCGGATCTACGAGGTCAGCCTGATTCCGGAGCTACTGCAGACCGAGGACTACGCCCGGGTCGTGATCAGGTCCGGGATGATGAACTCCCCGAGCGAGGACGTCGAGCGCCAGGTCCAGCTGCGGATGGCCCGCCAGCCCGCCATCACCAGGGAAGACCCGCCGAAGGTCTGGGCCGTGCTGGACGAGGCCGCGCTGCGGCGCCAGGTCGGCGGCGCCGGCCTGATGCGGCTGCAACTCGAGCACCTCCTGGCCCAGGCCGCGCTGCCCAATGTGGCGGTGCAGGTGATCCCGTTCGGCGGCGGGGCCCACCCGGCCATGGGCCGGCCGTTCATCATCCTGGTCTTCCCGGAGCGGGTGGACACCGACGTGGTCTACCTGGAGGACCTGACCAGCGCCCTGTACCTGGAGGACGTGGCCGAGGTGGACCGGTACAACGTGTTCTTCAACCACCTGCGGGCTACCGCGCTGTCCTTCGATGACTCCTCGGCCCTGATCACCTCGGTCCTCAAGGAGATGTGACGCCCCGCGCCCTGGATCGGCGGGCGGTGGCGGCGGCTGGCGCCGGGCGGCGGCGGGCGGCGGCCAAAGTGTCCGTAGACGGCTGCTATCACGACCGTTTACGGACACTTTTCGGGCCCGGGGGGAGACCAGACGCGGGCGAGACCAGACGCGGGCGAGACCAGACGCGGGCGAGACCAGGCGGGGGAGACCAGGCGGGGGGGGAGACCAGGCGGGGGGGAGACCAGGCGGGGGGGGAGACCAGGGCGGGGGGGAGACCGGGGGTCAGCGCAGGGCGGCGGGGAGCGGCTCGGTGTGCAGGACCGTCAGCCGGGAGACCGCGCGGGTCAGCGCGACGTAGAGGCGGTTGGCGCCGCGGGCCTCGCCAGCCGCGATCTGGGCCGGCTCGACGACGATGACCTGGTCGAACTCCAGGCCCTTGGCCAGCGTGACCGGCACCACGGTAAGCGCCTGGGTCTCGGCCTCGCCGTCCAGGACGCTGTGCGCGAGCCCGGCCCGGGTGAGCTCGCGGGACAGCCCGGGGACCTGGTCGTCGGCCGCGATCACGGCGGCCGAGCCCGGCCGGGTCATGGCGTCCGCGCACGCGGTAGCTAGCTCACCCGGAAGCGCGGACCTGTTCGCCTCGATCATGACCAGCGCACCCTCGTCCTGGCGCAGGGACCGGGCCGGGGTCAGGCCGGGAGCGATCTGGGCGAGCAGCCCGTTGGCGAAGTCGAGGATCTGGCGCGGCACCCGGTAGCCGGTGTCCAGTTCCCGCAGCCCGGCGTCGCCCTTGCCAAGATGGGTCAGCAGAACGGGCCAGCTGGTGGTGGCCCACGGCGTGGTCCCCTGGGCGATGTCACCGAGCACGGTGGCCGATCCGGTGGCGCAGCGCCGGCCTATCGCGCGGCACTCCATCGGGGAGAGGTCCTGCGCCTCGTCCACCACCACGTGGGCCAGGCTCGGCGTCCGCTCGATCAGGTCGCCGGCCTCATCGACCAGCACGGCGTCCGCCGCGGACCAGCGCGCCGACCCTACCCCGCGGGGCGGCCTGGCCCAGCTGATCGCCGCTTGCTCGCCGGGCTCGAGCAGGCCGTCGGCCGCGCTGGCCAGCAGATCAGGGTCGGCGAGCAGCCGGAACACTAGCCGGGCCGGGTCGGCCTTCGGCCAGATCGCGCCCACCGCGGCCCGCACCGGGCCCGACCGGCGGACCGCGTCGTGGGTACGGTCGTCGCAGGTCTCGCCGGCCGCCTCCATCCTGGTCAGGATCACGTGCGCGATCCGGTGCGCGAGCATGTCGCGGCCGGTGCCGTACCGCACTCCGCGCCGCCGCAACTCGTCGACGAGGGCCGCGACCTCATGCGGGAGGACTCGCCAGCGCCGGGACCCGCGGACCAGCATGATCGCCTCGGCAGGCTCGCTCACCTGCTGCCACAGTGCGCGCCGGAGTACCTCGGCCATGCGCGCGTCGCCCTTGACCGTGGCCGCCAGCGCGTCGTCGACGGCACGCACCGGCACCATGGCCAGCAGGTCGGTCACGGACAGCTGGGTCACATCGAGCTCGCCGAGCGCCGGGAGCACGTTGCGGATATAGCTGAGGAAGGCCCGGTTCGGCCCGATGACCAGCACGCCACCGCGGTTCATCCGGTCCTTGTGCGCATACAGCAGGTAGGCGACACGGTGCAGGCCGACCGCGGTCTTGCCGGTACCCGGGGCGCCCTGCACGCAGACCGTCTGGTCCGCGCTGGCCCGCACGATGTCGTCCTGGTCCGGCTGGATCGTGGCCACGATGTCGCGCATCGGGCCGGATCTCGGGCGCTCGATCTCCTCGATGAGGATGCGGCTGGTCGGTGCCGCCGGGGTGCCGGCCGGCGGCGCCATCGCGAAGTCCTCGTCCTCGTAGGCGGTCAGCTCACCGCCGGAGAACCCGAACCGGCGCCGCCGCTCCAGCCCCATCGGATCGGCCGGGCTGGCCCGGTAGAACGCCCGCGACACCGGCGCCCGCCAG
>Ga0335078_10001907_pt1 | contig 31571 bp, 29 predicted proteins | sample Lox_Sample_32_FD_206711 | JGI IMG/M metagenome (GOLD analysis project Ga0335078, IMG submission 206711) | Soil microbial communities from Loxahatchee National Wildlife Refuge, Florida, United States - Lox_Sample_3.2 | ecosystem: Environmental > Terrestrial > Soil > Wetlands | place: USA... | reverse complement strand
ATCTGCGCAGCGGTCATCTGTGGCGGAGGATGCGAGATTCGAACTCGCGAGGGCTTGCACCCAACACGCTTTCCAAGCGTGCGCCCTAGGCCACTAGGCGAATCCTCCGCCGGGAAGCTTACCTGAATCCGCCGCTGACCGGGTTGCGGAACATCTGGTCCGCGAGCTGACTACACTGGCCGATGACCCCCCGCACGGCGTTATCCCGCCAACCCCCCCAGGGCCGGAAGGCAGCAAGGGTACGCGGGCTCTGACGGGTGTGCGGGGGGTCCCTTTTCCGGCCAGCACCGATTACCGGTGAGGATGAGCTGATGACAGCAGCCGCGTCGGAACGCAAGGACGCGAACCCTTCGTCCCCGGTCGACGGGCCGAGCCTGGCGCTGTACCGCAAGTACCGTCCGGCGACGTTCGCCGAGGTCAAGGGTCAGGAACACGTCACCGGCCCGCTCCAGCAGGCCCTGCGTACCGGGCGGATCAGCCACGCTTACCTGTTCAGCGGCCCGCGCGGCTGCGGCAAGACGTCCAGCGCGCGGATCCTCGCCCGCTCGCTGAACTGCGTCAAGGGCCCGACCCCCGAACCCTGCGGGATCTGCGACTCCTGCGTCGCGCTTGCCCCGTCCGGGCCGGGCAGCATCGACGTGATCGAGATCGACGCGGCCTCGCACGGCGGCGTCGACGACGCCAGGGAACTGCGCGAGCGGGCCTTCTACACGCCGGTGTCCGGGCGCTTCAAGATCTACATCATCGACGAGGCGCACATGGTCACCCAGCAGGGCTTCAACGCGCTGCTGAAGCTGGTCGAGGAACCGCCGCCGCACCTGAAGTTCATCTTCGCCACCACCGAGCCGGAGAAGGTCCTCCCGACCATCAGGTCGCGCACGCACCACTACCCGTTCCGCCTGGTCCCGCCGTCCGTGCTGCGCGAGCTGATGCAGGACATCCTGCGCCAGGAGGGCGTGGCGGTGGAGGAGTCGGTGCTGCCGCTGGTGGTGCGGGCCGGCGCCGGGTCGGCCCGGGATTCGCTGTCCATCCTGGATCAGCTGCTGGCGGGCAGCGACGAGTCCGGGCTCAGCCGCGAGCGCGCGGTGGCGCTGCTCGGCTTCACCGACGCCAGCCTTCTGGACGAGATCGCGGACGCGTTCGCGGCCGCCGACGGCGCAGCGGTGTTCCGCGTGGTGAACGAGGTCATCGAGGGCGGCCACGAGCCGCGCCGGTTCGCGGCCGACCTGCTGGACCGGCTCCGCGACCTGATCGTGCTGGCCGCGGTGCCCGACGCGGCCGCCAGCGGGCTGCTCGACCTGCCGCCGGACCGGGCCGAGCTGATGGCCCGGCAGGCGGACAGGTTCGGCCAGGCCGGGCTGGCTCGTGCCGCCGAGATCGTCAGCACCGGCCTAGACCAGATGCGCGGCGCCACCTCGCCCCGGCTGCTGCTCGAGCTGACGTGTGCCCAGGTGCTGCTGCCGGCTGCCGCCACGGACGAGAAATCCCTGCTCGCCCGGCTGGAACGGCTGGAACGGCTGGAAAAGGGGACGCCGTCGACGGTGCCGCAATCACCCCGGCGCCCGCCGCAGCCCGCTGGCGACGATGGGGCCGAACGAGCCCGGGTTCCGAGCCTTCCGCACACGGGGGGGTCCGCCCTCCCGTCCCCCCCCGGCCGGACGACGCCCCAGCCACCGGAACAGCCCCGGGCCGCGAGCCCGCCCGCCCGGCCCGCGCCGGAACCGCGCGAACCGGCCCGGCCGGCACCCGAGCCGCCGCGGCCGGCACCCGAGCCCGCGCGGCCGCCCGTGTCGCCGCCAGCTCCCGCTGCCCGGGCTCCGGCTGCCCCGGCTCCGGCGGCCTCCGCGGTCGACTCGCTGCGGCAGAGCTGGCCCGCGATCCTGGACGCGGTCAGGCAGGAGAGCAAGGTGGCCTGGATGCTGCTCACCAACGCGAGCGTGCTCTCCCTCGAGGAGGGGATCCTCACCCTGCGGTTCCCGCGGGACGGGGAAATGAAGGGCTTCAGCGTGAGCGGCCACGACGCCATTCTCAAGCGCGTGCTGAGCACTGACTTCGGCCTGAAGGCGACGATCAGGGGCGTGGCCGGAGGCGACGTCGCCGCCCAGTCCGGGCGGCCAGGAACCGGAGCGCCGGCGGCGGCCCGCCCGCCCGCGGTCCGGCGGGATCCCGCCCCCGCGCCGTCGGAGGCCGCCCCGCCGGAATTCACCGGGCCGGACCTCGCCGAACCATACGACGAGCCGGACGACATGCCGCCCGGCGGCAGCCATGAAGACGAGCCGTCACCGGACGACCGGGCGGTCCGGAACGCCGAGCTGACCGGCATGGACCTCATCCAGCGCGAGCTGGGCGGTCAGGTGATCGGCGAATTCGAAGGCTGAGCCCAGCGCGCGGAGCGGCTTAACCGCGCTGGGGTGGTCGTAGGCTCTGCGTAGGAGGGCGATGTGGAACCCCAGATGGATATGCAGCAGCTGTTCGCCGCGGCGCAGCAGATGCAGGAACAGCTCATGAATGCCCAGCAGGCACTGGCGGACGCCGAAGTGACCGGCACGGCGGGCGGCGGCCTGGTCAGGGCCACCGTCAACGGCCAGGGCGAGCTGCTGGATCTCAGCATCCAGCCGGCCGCGGTGGACACCGACGACGCGGAGGAGACCGCGCGGACCATTGCCGACCTCGTGCTCGCCGCGGTCCGTGACGCCTACCGGGCGGCCGAGGACCTGCAGCAGCAGCAGATGGGACCGTTCGCCGCGGCCATGCAGGGCGGCGGCATGCCGGGCATGCCCGGTGGCGGCGGCCTCGACCTGCCCGGTGGCCTCGACCTGTCCAGCCTTGGTCTCGGCGGTCCCGGCCCGCAGACCCCGCAGGCCCCGCACCGTCAGGATCCTGACGACGAGGACAAACCGGAAACCTAGGGACCTGGCGTGTACGAAGGCGTCATCCAGAACCTCATCGACGAGCTCGGACGGCTGCCGGGCGTCGGTCCCAAGGGCGCTCAGCGGATCGCGTTTCACCTGCTGGCCGTGGACCAGGCCGAGGTCAGGCGGCTCGCCGATGCGCTGATCGAGGTGACCGAGCGGGTGCGGTTCTGCCGGACCTGCGGCAACGTGGCCGAGGCCGAGGAGTGCCGGATCTGCCTGGACCCGCGGCGCGACCAGTCGGTGATCTGCGTGGTGGAAGAGCCCAAGGACGTCGCGGCGGTGGAGAAGATCCGCGAGTTCCGCGGCCGCTATCACGTGCTCGGCGGAGCGATCAGCCCGATCGACGGGGTCGGCCCGGAAGAGCTGCGGATCAGGGAGCTGATGGCGCGGCTCACTGACGGAACGGTGACAGAGCTGATACTTGCCACCGACCCCAACCTCGAAGGCGAGGCCACGGCGGCCTTTCTCGCTAGGCTGGTAAAGCCCATGGGCTTGCGGGTGACCAGGCCCGCGAGCGGACTGCCGGTCGGGGGCGACCTGGAGTACGCCGATGAGGTGACGCTGGGGCGCGCCTTCGAAGGACGGAGACTGCTTGATGTCTGAACCGCCGGCTCAGGCGCCAGATGACGGCCCAGCTGACGGCACGGAGTGGCGGCCGCTAGCGGACCAGATCGCGGTGAACGTGAAGAACTTCATCGACGGGGTGGAGGCGCTAGCCCAGAGCGGCGGTGACGAGACCGTCCCGCTGCTGCTGCTCGAGGTGTCCCAGATCCTGCTGGCCGGGGCGCAGCTCGGCGCCAGCAGCGACGTGATCCTGCCGGGTAACTGGGAGCCGGAGGTGGGCGACGACCCGGACCTGGACGCGCTGCGCACCGGCCTGGCCGGCCGGCTGTCCGCGGTCGACGAGTACGCCGAGGTGTTCGACCCGTACAAGGACACCTCGTGCCTGACGTTCCGGATCTCGGACGACATCGCGGCCGTGGTCGCCGACCTCCTCCACGGCCTCAAGCACTACCAGGCCGGCCGGTCGCTCGAGGCGCTGTGGTGGTGGCAGTACTCCTATTTCAATCACTGGGGTACCCACGGCGGGGCCGCACTGCGCGCGCTGCACGCCGTGGTCGCGCACGCCAGCCTGGACGTCGCCGAGGAGAGCACCAGCCCGTGACGACCGCGGGTCAACCCGGCCCGTTCGGCTAAAATCAACTGTTCATCCACGACCCGGGGAGGTGCGGCGCGGCCGTGGCGCTCGTCGTGCAGAAGTACGGTGGTTCATCGGTCGCTGACGCGGATGGCATCAAACGGGTGGCCCAGCGGATCGTGGCCAGCCGCAAGGCCGGCGACCGGGTGGTGGTGGTCGTGTCAGCGATGGGCGACTCCACCGACGAGCTCATGGACCTGGCCAGCCGGGTCAGCCCGCTGCCGCCGGGTCGCGAGCTCGACATGCTGCTGACCGCCGGCGAGCGGATCTCGATGGCGCTGCTGGCCATGGCGATCGGCACCCTGGGGCTGGAGGCACGCTCCTTCACCGGGTCCCAGGCCGGCGTCATCACCGACGCCACGCACGGCCGGGCGCGGATCATCGACATCAGGCCGAGCCGGATCGCCGAAGCGCTGGCCGACGGCGCGATCCCCATCGTGGCCGGGTTCCAGGGCGTATCGCAGACGACCAAGGACGTCACCACCATGGGCCGCGGCGCGTCGGATACCACCGCGGTCGCGCTCGCCGCCGCCCTGAACGCGGACGCGTGCGAGATCTACACCGACGTGGACGGCGTGTTCACGGCCGACCCCAGGATCGTCCGGACCGCCCGGCAGATTCCGCAGATCAGCTACGAGGAAATGCTCGAGATGGCGGCCTGCGGCGCGAAGGTCCTGATGCTGCGCTGCGTGGAATACGCGCGCCGCTACGGCGTCCCCATCCACGTGCGGTCGTCCTTCACCGCCCGGCCAGGAACCTGGGTCCGCGGGCACGCGAACGACAAGTCGGAGGTAACCGAGGTGGAGCAGGCCATCATCTCCGGGGTCGCGCACGACCGGAGCGAAGCGAAGATCACCGTCGTGGGCGTGCCGGACCGGGTCGGCGAGGCGGCGCGGATCTTCACGGCCATCGCCGGAGCCGGCATCAACATCGACATGATCGTGCAGAACGTCTCGGCGGTGGCGACCGGGCGGACCGACATCTCGTTCACCCTGCCCCGCGACGACGGCCAGCGCGCGATGGCCACGCTGCAGGGGCTGCAGCAGTCCATGGGCTTCGAGTCGCTGCTCTACGACGACCGCATCGGCAAGGTGTCCCTGATCGGGGCGGGAATGCGGTCCCACCCCGGGGTCAGCGCCACGTTCTTCAAGGCGCTGGCCGACGCCGGGGTGAACATCGAGATGATCTCGACCTCGGAGATCAGGATCTCGGTGGTGGTGGACCAGGGCGAGGTGGATCATGCGGTGACCGCCACGCACAAGGCCTTCGAGCTCGACTCCGACCAGGTCGAGGCCGTCGTCTACGGCGGGACAGGCCGGTGAACGGGTCGCGTCCCTCGCTCGCCGTGGTCGGCGCCACCGGCGCCGTCGGCACGGTGATGCTGGACCTGCTGTCCACCCGGGAGGACGTCTGGGGTGAGATCAGGCTGATCGCCTCGCCGCGTTCGGCCGGGCGGAAGCTGACGGTCCGGGGGCGGGAAACCGAGGTGGCAGCCCTCTCCGTGGGCGCCTTCGACGGCATCGACGTGGCCATGTTCGACGTGCCCGACGAGATCTCGGCGCAGTGGGCGCCGGTCGCCGCGGCCCGCGGCGCGGTCGCGGTGGACAACTCCGGTGCCTTCCGGATGGAGCCCGATGTGCCGCTGGTGGTGCCGGAGGTCAACCCGGACGACCTGGGCCGCCGGCCCAGGGGGATCGTCGCGAACCCGAACTGCACCACGCTGTCGATGATCGTGGCGGTGGGGGCGCTGCACCGGGCGTTCGGCCTCGAAGAGATGGTGGTGGCTTCCTACCAGGCGGCCTCTGGCGCGGGCCAGGCCGGCATCGACACGCTCTACGCGCAGCTCGACAAGGTGTCGGGCACCCGGTCCCTCGGCCAGCGGGCCGGCGATGTGCGCTCGGCGGTCGGCGACCTCGGGCCGTTCCCCGCGCCGCTGGCGATGAACGTGGTCCCGTGGGCGGGCTCGCTCAAGGCAGACGGCTGGTCGTCCGAGGAGCTGAAGATCCGCGACGAGTCGCGCAAGATCCTCGGCCTGCCCAGCCTGAAGGTGGCCGCGACCTGCGTCCGGGTACCCGTCGTCACCACCCATTCGGTGGCGGTGCACGCCACCTTCTCCCGCCCGGTCAGCCGCGAGCAGGCCTGGGAGGTGCTGCGGATGGCGCCGGGCGTGGTGGTGGCCGACGACCCGGAAACCGGCGAGTTCCCGACCCCGGTCGACGTGGTCGGCACCGACCCGTCCTGGGTCGGCCGGGTGCGCCAGTCGCTCGACGACCCCAGGACCGTCGAGCTGTTCGTGTGCGGCGACAACCTGCGCAAGGGCGCGGCGCTGAACACCGCGCAGATCGCCGAGCTGGTAGCGGCCGAGTTCGGGTCGCACCCGTTAGGGTGACCGGCCCGCCGTCCCGGCCGGATAGGCCCTCCCGTCCGGGGACGTGACGCTTTCATGACTGTGCGCTTTACCACCTACAACCTGCTCGACCTGTTCGGCGCGGAGACGGCTGAGGCCAGGCAGCACTACGAGACGATCGCCGGGGTGATCCGCACCCTCGGCGCCGACGTGCTCGCCGTCCAGGAGATCCTGGCGCCGGACGCGGCCGCGGCCGCGCAGCGGCTCCGCGCGCTCGCGGACGACGTGGGCATGCGGTGTGAGGTACCCGGCCCGGCCGGTTCTTCCGGTCCTTCCGGTTCTTCCGGTTCTTCCGGTCCTTCCGGTTCCTCCGGTTCCGAAGCCGCGGTCGCGTTCGGCGGGCACGGCTACCACGTGGGGCTGATGTGGCGGGAGGGGATCGAGCCGGTGCCCGGCTCGCTGCGCCGCTACGGCGGCCGGGACTTCTGGCATGGCCTGGCCCTGGTCACGCTGGACGTGGGCGGCACCAGGATCAGGCACGGTTCCTTTCACGCCACGCCGTTCAGCCCGGGCCTGCGGGCTGATCAGAACGAGCGCCTGGTGGCCGCGGTCACCAGGCCCGCCGGGGAGCCGCCCGTACTGGTGGGCGCCGACTGGAATACCGAGTGCGCGGACCGGATCCCGGACGGCCAGGCCTGGAAGCTGTATGAGCCCGCCGACCCCTATGCGGACGTCGAATGGTTCGCCGACCTCATCTACCAGTGTCGGTGGGACTACGACGAGCGGGGACGCCGCCGGCACCGGGCCGACCGGCGACCGGGAGACGTGCTCTGGGCCGGCGGCCTGCACGACGTCGCCGCGGTCACCGACGCCGGCTGGCAGCCCACGACCGGGCATCACCCGGCCGACTCCTACGGCCAGCACGGGATCAGGCGGCGCATCGACGCCGTCCGGGTGACCGGGCCGCTCGTGCCCGCCGTGCGCGCGCACCGCGTGCACGACACCGAGCAGACCCGGGCCGCCTCCGACCATCTTCCGGTGACCGTCGAGTACCTGCCCGCGGCGGTGCGCGGGTAGTGCCGGGCGAGGTCCGCCCCGGAGGGCGGCAGCAGCACATTCACACCTTCTGTCACTTGTCTTAACACGCAGCCGAAGGCTGGTGTCGCCTCTCGCGGGGATGGTATGGGCACGCTGATACCAGCGTAGTTACTGCCCGTATAGGGGTGAATGTCCAATTTTTCCGGCCTAATGTGACGACTGGAAATAGACGCTTATCTGGCGTCCGGGGTGTACGGCCGGAAGAGTTCCGTAAGCAGGGACCTTGCTGGTTTGGCAGATCTGCCACGTTCGCGGGCGGTATAACAGTGGTGGAGCCGGGGAAGCGCGAAGGAGGGACGTGCTGGGAGATCGCAACAGTCCTGCTGACCCAAGGACGCTCCGATCCTGGATGATGTGCCCCGCGGCAACGCGGACCCCGGAACGAGCAGGCAGCCGTGCGGCGAAGGCGGCAGGCTTCTGGTGTCGTACGCCCGCGGTCAGGCCCATCCACGTCAGCTTCGCGCTCGTCTCATCTGCCCGAAATCGTGCAGAGACCATTTAGCCGCCGAAGTGTTATTGACGCTGATATAGTCGCTAGGCCACAAGGTACCGGACTAGGGATAACAGCCAGCGTTCTCGGCGTCGCAATTGGTCTTCTCTCGTGCATCACGATCCTGAGGAGGTTACGCGTGCCAACGACCGTCGGCCGTTCACGCGGTCGTCAGGGTGTGCATTCGGGGGCACAGGGAGCGACTGGCGACCACATGCGGAAGATCATGGCCACCTTGATCACCGCCATCGTCGTCCTGGTAGCCGTGCTGGTCCTGACCAAGGCCGGCCGTGAGATTGACGCAGCCACGCAGCGGTTCATGCTGTACTACGCGGGGGTGCTCGCGCTCGTCGGCCTCACCGGCTCGGTGCTGCTGGGCCTGCTGGCCACGGACCGCATCGTCATGACGCCGGGACACCGGGTGATGGCGCAGGCCGTGCATCGTGCCTTCTCCTTCGGCACGCTGGCGTTCCTGGTCATTCACATCGTCACCGAGATCCTGGCCCAGCGGTCGCACGTCATTGACGCGATCGTCCCCTTTCTCTCGCCGTACCGGACCTTCTACATCGGGCTCGGTACGATCGCCTCCGATCTCATCGTTCTGCTCGTGGTAACGAGCATCGTGCGCAAGCGGTTCACCGAACACGGAAAAGCCTGGCGCTGGCGGGCCATTCACTACGCCTCGTACGTCGCGTTCGTGTTCGGGGTCCTGCACGGGCTGCTCGGCGGCCGGTCGGCCAAGCCGTATGTCGACTGGAGCTACGGGTTCGCCATCGCGGTAACCGCCCTCGGCCTCGCGGTCAGGTTCCTGGCTATCTCGCTGCGGCCGAAGGAGAGCCTGCCGTCGTCCCCCAGCGCCGACCGGGCCAGGACCGCCGGATCGTCGCCGCTGCACGCCGCGGCCATGGGCCTGGCGCAGGCCCGGCTGGGCGGCATCGGGAGCGCCGTCCAGGTGCTGCCGGCCGGCCTGGGCGGCCAGGGTGTCCCGGACTCGTGGGCCGCGCTCCCGGCGCGGGGCTGGTCGCAGGCCCCCAGCCCGCTGCCCGCCCTGAACCCCGCCCCGCACTACGCCGGATCGCCCGCGGACGACTACCGCGACCTCGGTTTCATGCCGCTGGGAGCGCCGCTGTACGGCGACGATGGCCAGGCCGGAATGCGGGCTCGTCCCTACGTGCCCGCAGACCAGGCACGCTCGGCGCTCTCCGGGCCCGCCCGGCAACCGCTCTACGAGCCCGGGTACGACGGACCGCCCCGGTTCGAGGGCGCGCCGCGGGGACACGGTGACATACCCCAGGACGAGCTGTCCTCCTACCCGTACGGACCGCGGGACCGCGGGCCCGCGCCGCCGTATGCAGAGGACTACCCGGACCGTCCGGGATCAGGGCCGCGGGGCACCCGGCCGGGTATGGCGGAGTCGGCCCGCCCCCGGGCCGCGCTACCCGCCCCGCCGCGCCCGGGCGACCGGAATTCCGGCCCGATACCTCAGCTCAGAACCGGTTCGATGACTCAGTCCGGCCCGGGTCCGCTGCCGCGGGCTGGTCAGGGGCCGGCGCCGCGCAACGGGATGGGGCCGGGTACGGGTCCCATGCCCCGCGCCGATTCAGGTCCCATGCCGCGCCTGGGTACGGGTCCCATGCCCCGCGCCGACTCAGGTCCCATGCCCCGCGCCGACTCAGGTCCCATGCCGCGCCTGGGCACCGACCCGATGCCCCGTCCGGATACCGGTCCGTTGCCGCGGGCTGGTCAGGGGCCGGCGCCGCGCAACGGGATGAGTCCGGGTACGGGGCCGATGCCGCGCATGGGCACAGGCCCCATGCCGCGCTTGGGCACGGGGCCGACGCCCCGGTTCGACGGCCGTCCCGATGCCGGGCCGATGCCCCGGACCGACACCAGGGAAATGCCGTCGCGCCCCGGCGGCGGCCCGATGCCGCCGTCCGGAACCGGCCCGATGCCTTCGGCCGGAACCGGCCCGATGCCCCGTCCAGGGCCCATGCCCCGTCCCGATCAGCCGTGGCCGGCTGGCGACCCGGCCACCGGTCCGCGCACCGGCCCGCCGCCGCGGACTGCGCGGCGCGGGTCGCACCGGGCCAAGCCCACTGACCCGAGATATCGCGAGATGCCGGGGCCGACCGGAGGTGACGAGTGGCAATGAGCCCGATCAGGGGCCTCGATGCGCCGACGATCATGAGGATCGGGGCCGCCAGGCTGACGGCCGGCCTCGACCGGATGCCCCGGCTCGACCTGGAAGCGCACCGCGACATCTTCGGGCCGCTGCCCCGGCTCACCGCCGAGGAACTGATCTCCATGACCGAGCAGGTCGACCTGCGCGGCCAGGGCGGTGCGGCGTTCCCCTTCGCGCGCAAGCTCAGCGCGGTGGTGAAGAACGCGGAGGAAAACGACTGCGCGCCTATCGTGGTCGTCAACGCCACCGAGGGCGAGCCGGGCAGCGTCAAGGACAAGATGCTCATGATCCGCTCGCCTTACCTCATCCTCAGCGGTGCCGCGCTGGTGGCCGAGGCCATCGGGGCCGAGGAGATCGTGATCGGGGTCGCGGGTAACGAACTGGCGAACAGGTCGATGGAGGCGGCCATCGCGGCCGAGCCCGGCCTGCGCAAGATAGCCCGCGTGGTCCAGATGCCCGACCGGTTCATCTCGGGAGAATCCGGCGCGCTGATCCGAGGCATCAACGGCAAGCGGCCGGTACCTCCGGGACGCAAGGTCCTGGCCAGTGATTTCGGCGTCGCGGACCTGCCCACGCTGCTGTCCAATACGTCGACGTTCGCGCAGCTGGCGGTGCTCGCCCTGCTCGGACCGGAGCGTTTCGCCGCGGTCGGCACAGCGGAGGAGCCCGGGACGGTCCTGCTTAGCGTGGGCGGGTCCGCGGCGCAACCAGCGGTGGTCGAAGTGCCCACCGGTGTTCCGCTGGCGGCGGTCCTCGACATCTGCCAGGCTCCGGCGGGCGACGGTGTCCTGGTCGGCGGCTATCACGGAATGTGGCTGCCGGCCGGCACGGCATACGTGGTTCCGGTCTCCCGTGAGGGCCTGGCCGCCGTGGGCGGCACGCTGGGCTCGGGGATCGTGCTCCCGCTCGGCGACGGGACCTGCCCCCTGGGCGAAGTATCGCGGATCGCCAGCTACCTGGCCGGAGAGTCGGCCGGTCAGTGCGGGCCGTGCAAGCTCGGCCTGCCGTCGATCGCCCGGGCGCTAGCCGCGCTTATCGACGGATCGGGTGGTATCGAGGCGCTCGACGTGGCCAGAAGGTCCGCCGCAGGCGTGGCCGGACGCGGTGCCTGCTCTCACCCCGACGGCGTGACCAGGTTCGTGCTCTCAGCGCTCGACGTGTTCACCGAGGACCTCGCGGCACACGTCTTCCACTCCTCGTGTGGCCGGCCGGTCCGCGGCGTGCTGCCGCTGCCCGCCGGCCCGGAGCAGGAAGAGCAGCAGCGCCTCGTGGTGGACTGGACGCGCTGCCACGGGCACGGCCTGTGCGCGCACCTGGTGCCCGAGATCATCCACGTGGATTCCCAGGGCTTTCCGGTCATCCTCAACATCCCGGTGCCCGCGTGGCTGGAGAAGGACGCGCAGCAGGCGGTGCACATGTGCCCGGCACTGGCCCTGCGTCTCGCCAGTGTCGCGCCGGCCCCGGCGCGCACCGCCCCGGTGGCCATTCCGGCGCCCAGCCTGCGTACCGGCCTGATCGGCGGCGGCAGCGGCAGTCGTAAGCAGATCACCGCCGGATAGGCCCTCACAGCGCGATCTCCGGCGCATTGCGGGCAAGAATGCCTGTCATGCTCTTGCTAGCTGTTAAGTGGTTGTGGCGTTCTACCACATCTAGCAAGTCTCTCATTAGTTGCATTTCATAATGGCCAGCCAGTGTGTCAGCGTCCGATGATGGATGGCGGCCTGCTGGAGTTCTTGGAGTTCTGCCTGACCTGCGCTTGCAGCCCCGCATTCGCCTCGCGGAGCTCACCCGGTTCACCGGGCGCAGGGGGCGTATCGGACACATGCCGCACACTGGCAGAGCCGGCCCTCCGTGAGCAACATGACACGCAAAGCAGGCCACCAGCGCATCAGCCCGGGCGCCGGCGCCCACCAGAGCAGGCCGGTAATTAGTTACCCCGGTGCCTGCGCAGCCGGGACAATGGCCCGGCGGCCGCCTCACGACCCGCAGCCCCTGGCCGGGCGTGATCGCCGGGCCGCCGCTGCACCAGAGACCGTCTCGGACGAGGAGACCTGACGTGGACCTTCCCCGCAGCTTTACCATCCGCGAGAGCAGCCACCGCATCCATAACCCGTTCACCAGCGACAAGCTGGCCACCTTGGGCCAGGCGCTGAGCCCGCCGCCGGGGACGCGGATGCTCGACCTGGCCTGCGGGACCGGCGAGATGCTGTGCACCTGGGCACGCGACCACCAGGTGACCGGGACCGGGATCGACATCAGCACGGTGTTCATCGCCGCCGCCCGCGCCCGGGCCGCCGAGCTGGGAGTGGACGGCCAGGTCAGCTTCGTGCACGGCGACGCGTCAGGCTACGTCGCCGACGCCCCGGTGGGCATCGCCTCGTGCATCGGCGCCACCTGGATCGGCGACGGCGTACCCGGCACGGTGGAGCTCCTCCGGCACAGCCTGCGATCCGGCGGCATTATGCTGATCGGCGAGCCGTACTGGCGCCGGGAACCTCCCGACCAGGCCACCGTCGAGGGCTGCCACGCCGTCGGCAGCGATGACTTCCTGCCCCTGCCCGGACTCATCGGACGGTTCGGTGACCTGGGCTGCGACGTCGTCGAAATGGTCCTCGCCAGCCAGGACAGCTGGGACCGGTACGCCGCAGCGCAATGGCTGAATATCCGCCGCTGGCTCGACGCCAATCCCGATGACGAGCTGGCTGGCCAGATGCGCGCGGAACTCGCCACCTCGCCCGCACGATACGCCAGGTACCGGCGCGAATATCTCGGCTGGGGTGTCTTCGCCCTGATGAACCGCTAACCATCACGCTACTGAACAGCCCGGACATCAAAGCGCCCGCCAGCCAGCGCCATACCAGGACCTATCTAGTTACGTGCGTCCGTAGATTCCGAACCCTCCGGACCCCGAACTACCGCCGGACCCGCGATGGTCGGCGGGCTCACCGGGCCGAGGGCCTTCTCGCGGTCGATCCGGCTCCTCGTCCGGCTGGCGGGAGGGGCCGTCAATGCTCATGCACCCATGTCCGTACTCCGCGGCTCACCGGCAAGGGGCTCACTGACGGCGGCCTCGGTTGCCCGGGCGGATCGACTCGGCTATCGCTGGGCGGACCACCGGGCGACATAGCGGCGCTGACCGGGCGTCTCGACCGCGTGCGGGTCGTAATGCTCGCGCACGAACGCGACGGCCTCGGTGCCCGGGACGCCGTCGAGGACGGCCAGGCAGGCCAGGGCGGTGCCGGTGCGTCCGTGCCCGCCCGCGCAGGCGATCTCGACCCGTTCGGCCACGGCGCGCTGCCAGGCCTCGGTCAGCGCGCAGAGCACATCGGCTTCATCGGCAGGCAGCCGGAAGTCCGGCCACTTGAGCCAGCGGGACTCCCAGGGCACGACGGGCGGCCGCCGTCCGAGCAGGTAGACGCCGAAGGCCGGGACGGGACCGTCCGGCAACGGACGGCTGAGCGCGCGACCTCGCACCAGCCTGCCCGAGGGCAGGCGCAAGATACCTGGCACCGAACGGTCCCACGTTTCGCTCACAGCCGGATGGTACGCACCTGGTCAGGGCCGGGTGTGACGGCGTCGCGCCCAGCGCCGGTATTGCCGGACGGGATGAACCAGCCAGGCCAGCGCATCAACGTTGACATCATCGAACCAGCTAGCCGGGAATCCCATCACGTGCTGCTCTTCGCGCTGGCCAGGCTGGCGGCCTGGCCTCACGGGGAAGCCGAGGACCCGGTTCTTCTCTTCCCCGTTGCCGGTCATGGGTCCGCTCCGATGTAGTCGACGGTGCCGTGGCTTCCTGGTCCAACTATGCGATAGCGGAACAACCGGCACAAGCGCGGGAGCGTGGCGCGGCAGCGTCGGTGAAGTCACGGTATCGGCTGCGATACTTGGCGCGTGACCTTCGATCCCTATGCCCCGTATGGCCCGGTCGTGGAGTCGGCGGTCCGGGTGGTCACGTGGAATGTCTGGGGACGCTACGGTCCCGGGTGGGAGATCCGGCAGGCCGCCCTGGAGAACACGCTCGCCGGGGTCGAGCCCGACCTGGTCTGCCTGGTTGAAGCCTGGCGTTACGGCGAATCGAGCCAGCCCGAGCGGGTCGCACGCAGACTGGGACTGCCGTACTGCCATTTCGTCGGCGACTGGGAGCAAGAGGACTGGGTATCGGGGGTCGGCCTAGTCTGCCGGTGGCCGATGAGCGAGCCGCAGCGTCGCCCGTTGCGATCGGAAGATGGCGCGGGCTTCGGGGAAGTCGTTCACGTCGTCGTGGATGGCGAGCGCGGGACAATCCAGTTGTTCGCCGTGGTGCTCGGCTACCCGCTCGATGGCAGCGGCATCCGACAGGCCCAGGTGAAACAACTGGCGTCCTTTGTCAACGACGTCGCTCCGAAACGCGATCTCGTCATCGTCTGCGGTGATTTCAACGCCGGGCCCGATTCCGACGAGATCAGGATGCTCACCGGCCGTTCGGCCCCGGCGAGTCCCGGCCTGGTGTTCTACGACAGCTGGGAGGTGGCCGGAGACGGCTCACCCGGCTACACCTGGTCCAACCGCAATCCCCTGGCCGCCGTCGGCCTGTACCCCGACCGGCGCTTCGACTACATCTTCTCTGCCTGGCCACGGCGCGGGGGCGTCGGTCACCCGATCCGCTGCTCGCTGCTCGGCGTCCGCCCGCCTGGGCAGGACCAGATATCTGACCACTACGGGCTGGTCGCGGAGCTCCGCTACTAGGCCAGGGCGATCAGGCCAGGCCTTCGCCGATAAAGGCGAAGGTGAGCTCGGCGAGGCGGTGCCGGGTGGCATCGGAGATGTCGCGCAGGGGTCCTTGGCCGGCCAGCACGGCCAGCCCGTGCACCGCGGCCCAGATGGGGTACTCGATGCCGTCGCGGCGCTGCGGCCGGAGCACGCCGGCGTCGACCAGCTCGTCGAGTGCGGTGCGAAGCTGCCCCAGGGGCGTTCGGTCCGGCCCGGTTCCGTCGTCCTGAGCTCCATAGGCGTGCTGCTGCGGCACGGCGAACGCGGTCGCGAACCACCCGGGTTCCTCGTGAGCGAACTCTAGGTAAGCGGTACCGATTGCGCCCAGGCGGCCGCCGGCCGCGTCGGCATCGCCGTACGGGCCCGGCACGCGGGCGACGCCGGCGGCCATGCGGTCGGCGAGTTCGCCCATGGCCGCCGCGCAGACTGCGGCGAGGAGTTCGTCACGGTCGGCGAAGTGCCGGTAGGCGGCGTTGGGCACCACGCCCACCATCCGTGTCGCTTCACGCAGCACAACGGCGTCCGGGCCGCCGGTGCGGGCCAGCTCGAGCCCGGCGGCGACCAGTCCGTCGCGGACGGCACCCCGCGGCCGTCGCCGTCGCTCCGCGGCTGCCTGGTCTTTCGTCCCTGCTGATCGGCTGGCCGTCACGGCGACAGAATAACAAAGTGGACAGCGTCCACTTGTCGAGTTAATGTGTACAGCGTCCACTAAATGGTGAGGGAGGCTCTCGATGAGCAGGTACAACACAACGGATCCGCCGCGGCAGGACCGGGCGCTGGTGACAGCGGCGGAATGGTTCGGAGGCGGGCAGCGGATTCCCTACGACCCGGAATCTGCGCGCGTGCTGACCGCGGAGGAGGCCGTAGCGATCCCGGGCGTGCTCCGGGTCTTCGAGCGCGTGTCCGCCGCGGAGCCGGACGCGGATGCCGTGTGGCTCACGTTGCTGCCCGGCTTCCCGGAAGGCTCCTACGGCTGGGCGCAGGTGGACCGGATGCTGGGAGACGATCTCGGCCCTCGGCTGTACGTAGAGCCAGCCGGGCAGGGCGACTCGGACAAACCCCGGGACTACCCGTACTCCAGCGTCGAGCGCGCGAACCTGATCGAAGCGCTCTGGCGGCACCACCGCGTGCGCCGTACCGTCGTCTTCACCTTCGACTACACATCGCTGGCGCTGCTCGAACTGCTGCGCCGCCAACTGGAGCGCCGCCTGCCGGACCGGGCCACCACCGGCGACACTGCCGGGCCGGTGATCACGGCCACGTTCATGCTGAACGGCGGCCTGTTCGCCGATATGCATACGCACCCGTGGCGGGGCACGCCGCTGCTGCGCACCCCGCTGGGCGCACTGGGGATGCGGCGGGCGCAACGCTCGCCGCGCGTGTTCGGCACGGCGATGACGCAGGCGCAGATGTACTCCCGCGGCTACCGTCCCGCCCCGGGGGAACTGGCCGAGATGTGGTCGGCGGTCACCCGGAGGGACGGAGCGGCATTCCTCCACAACGCGGCGGGGTTCGTCGGTGAGCACCGCCGCCACGCGCAGCGCTGGGATCTGGCCGCGATCGCCCGTGACCTGGACGGCGCGGTCGCCTTCTATGTCGCGGGCAGCGATGAGGACCCTTACGAGCACCGGCAGATTCCGGCCACCCGCGAGCGGGTGCCTCAGGCCGAAGTCCTCACCTTTCCTGGCGGTCACCTGACCACCAGCGAGCACCCCGACCTCCTCGCCGCGGCCATCCGCGACATAGCGGTCCGCCACGGCGTGGGCACCCCGGCCCCTATCCAGCGATAACCCTTCGAAACGGAACGGAACCATCATGACCAGGATGAACCCGCTGCTCGAGCGCAACGCGCAGTTCGCCCGCACCTACACCCCCGTGCCGCTCGGCCTGCCCGCGGCGCAGATGATCGTCGTCAGCTGCCTCGACCACCGCGTCGACCCGGCCATCGTCCTCGGACTCCAGCTCGGAGACGCTCCGGTCATCCGCAACGCCGGGGGCCGCGTCACCGAGGCCGTCATCGACGACATCGCCTACCTCGCCTTCCTCGCTGAGCAGCTGTTCGGCCGTCAGGGCCCGGCAGACACGCTCTTCGAGGTCGCGGTCGTCCACCACACGCAATGCGGAACCGGTTTTCTCGCCGACCCCGATTTCCGGCGCCGGGCCGCCGAGGCGACCGGAGTCCCCGAGGCGGCGCTGGACGCCTCCGCCGTCGCCGACCCCCATCTCACCGTCAAGACCGACGTCGAGCGCCTGCTCGCATCGCCGCTGCTCTCACCGAAGGTGAGCGTGTCCGGCCACGTCTACGACATCGCCACCGGACGCGTCACCACCACGCTGGATGCCCGGTACCCGTAGTGGCCTCGCGCTTGGGTCGGCGCCGCCGCCGCCCGCACGGCGCGGGCGGCGGCGGCGCCATCGAATGCCGCAGTCCGTCGGCGTATTACCCGTCACGGCAGCTCATCAGGGCGCAGCAGCACCGGAGGCAGGCAAGCGACGCTCGCCCGAAGGCCAACGCCAAAGCGGCCGGCAATACCCGATCTGTGCAGCCAGCGCTGACGACGTTGCTGGCAGCCCGGCCCGCGAAACCCAGCTAGTCGCGATCTCGGCTGATTACTGGTTTTTCCGGCTGTACACCCCGACCAGGATCAGCACGATTAGCACGATGATGCCGAGCGTGATCGCCGAGGCGTAGGGGCCGGTGTAGTCATGCATCCTCACCGCGACGACAGGGACGCCGATCAGCATTGCCTTGCTCCTGCCAAGGAGTTATCGGGTGGCGGAATCCGCATTATCACGATACATCTTAAGTTCCCGGCGGTCTACCTACTGGAACCGGCGCTGCGCAAGCCGCTCGCCGACGGGCGACACCGGAATCGAGCCAACGTGACCTGCTACGTCATCCAGGAGACGCCGTTCCAGTGCGCGATCAGGGCCTGCCCGCCGCCACCGGCGTAGCCGACCACCCACGCGTTCCTGGCGGATGTGGCCGCGACGCCAGTGAGGTTCTCGCCGTGGCCAGGGGTGGGATTCGGGCTGCGCACCTGTTCCCACGCGGTGCCGTTCCAGTGCAGGATCATGGTGTTGCCGCCGCCGGTGTTGCCGGCCGCCCAGGCGCTGTGCGCGGAGGCGGCGGCTACGCTCTCGAGGACACCGGCTGCGGGGTTCGGGCTGGGCACCCGCCTCCAGGTCTTGCCGTTCCAGTGCAGGATCAGGGTGCCGCCGTGGCTGTAACCGACCGCCCACGCACTGCGCGCGGAGGCGGCGGCTACGCTCTCGAGGACACCGGCTGCGGGGTTCGGGCTGGGCACCCGCCTCCAGGTCTTGCCGTTCCAGTGCAGGATCAGGGTGCTGCCAGCCAGGCTGGGGGTGTAGCCGACCGCCCAGGCATTACCGGCGGAGGTGGCGGCCACGCTGTCGAGCACGCTGCCGGCGCTGGGGTTCGGGCTGGGCACTCGTTTCCAGGTGGTGCCGTTCCAGTGCAGGATCAGCGTGGCGCAGCGGCGGCAGGTTGAAGGGCCCATGCCGGTGTAGCCGACCGCCCAGGCGTCGTCGGCGGAGGTGGCGGTCACTCCGTCGAGCACGGTGCCGGCGCTGGGGTTCGGGCTGGGCACCTGTTTCCAGGTGGTGCCGTTCCAGTGCAGGATCATGAGCGCGTCTTTGCCGGTCGGGCCGGAGGTGTAGCCGACCGCCCAGGCGTCGTCGGCGGAGATAACGGCGACGCTGGTCAGGAAGGTGCTGGATGCGTGGCCCGGGCTGGGCACCCTCTTCCACGCGGTGCCGTTCCAGTGCAGGATCACTGTCCGGGGGCCACCGCCGACCGCCCAGGCGTTCCTGGCGGAGGTGGCGGCCACGGCCGACACACCGCAGCAGATGGTGGCGGGCTGCGCCGCCCTGCCGGAGAGGCCGGGCCGGGCCGCGCTCGTCGCGCACGCTGGCGCCAGGCCCGATGCGGTCAGCGCAAACCCCGCCGCCACCGCGCCGAACGCCCGGCTGACATGCCTGCTCATGGGATGCCGTACCTTCCCTTCCAGGAGGCGGCGGCCAGTGAAGTTCTGGCTCCCGGTCTTGCCGTTCCAGCGAGCTATCAGGGTGCTGGCCGTAGCCGGTGGTGCCGACCACCCAAAGCGTAGCCGCACCCGATGGCCTGATCGGGCACGCAGGGGCACGTCGCGTCGCATGTCCCTGGATTCGTCTCCCGTATTGTCGTGGGCATGGCTGAGCATGCCGAGCGCTGCAGACATTCCTCCACCGCTCGCGGTGTGACCGATTCTTCCGCTATGGGTGCTCGAAGCCACCAGGCAATGCCGTGGCCGGCCGGGGCAGCCGATGCGCAGCTTGATATCTAGACTGATCTATCCTGGCGCCAGCCGGTCAGTTGACGTCGGGCAAGTCGAGCGAACCCTGCAACCCGGAGAAGAACTGGTGTGGCAGGAAACCACCCTCGGCGAACGCATCGGGCTGATCATACGCCCGCCGGCCGGCCAGCAGCGATGGATCATATTCTTTTACGGAAACGGCATGACCGTCGCCGGGACCTGGCCTGTTCGACGGTGGCTTGGCAATATAGGATACGGCGTCGCCTGTGTCGAATACGCTGGCTACGGTGTCAGTTCCGGGTCGCCTTCAGAATACGGTTGTTACCGCTCCGCGGATGCGGCTATTACCTACCTGCAACGGCAGGCATCGATACCTCTTGACCAGGTCACGCTTATCGGCTGGTCTCTCGGAAGCGCAGTAGCAATCGATCTTGCCAGCCGCCGCGACATAAGAGCGCAAGTACTACTAAGCCCGATGACCAGCCTGCTCGCCTGCGCGATAGACCTGACCCGCATCGGCAAGACCTCATTCGCCATCGGCCCGTTCGACGCTCTCTCCAGGGCCAGGAGTGTCGACTGCCCGACTCTGATCATAAGCGGGTCAGAAGATGCGCTCACGCGGCCCTGGATGGCAAGAGAGCTGACCGATGCCATGGGAGGCCGTGCTCGGCTGGTCAGCCTTCCCGGCGTCGGCCATAACGACATGCTCCGGTCGGGCGAGAGACTGTGGAATGTAGTGAAGGATTTCTTGAACTCGGCAGCCACCGCGACGCCGCGCTGAACCGGGAGGCCGCAAGGATGCGCCTGCGTCATCTTGGTCATCGGCCAGGGTGTGGTGGTTTAGCTCACGACGCTGGAGTGGATCTGGCTGGTTTTCGACGCGGCGTCGCTGAGGCTGGAAACGAAACCTGGGGAATAGAGCACGAGGCCGAGACTCACGTGATCAGCCCAGTGGCAGACGATGTCCGTACGTAAGTACTCGGAAGTCCTGTGACGGAGTCGCCGGAATTCCTGAAGTGTATGCGCGACATCATCCGGCGATGCTACGTGCTCGGCCCACGTGCCCGCGGTAACGAAAAAGAAAGGCGTGGCACCGTTTTGCTCGCCGCCATAAATGGCACTCTGCGCGCCGACCACGTCTTCCGCAAGGCGGGAAGAAAATTGCCTGCCAACGATCGTGACGGCCTGCTTCGCGGCTGCGGAGGTGTTCTTCTCCAGGCCGAGAAGTTGAGTGGGGAGCCGCACGGAACCGGTTGCCGCCGCCGGACTGCTACTGTGCGCACTGGGCGCGGACGTAGCAGGTGATGTGGTGGCTGGAGCCACGGTGTGCTGGCCGCCGCAGGCGGTCAGCATGCTTGCAGCTGCGGCCAGGACCACGCATCCCCTGGCAGTTGTCACACCCGCAACTGCCCGTCGTGAAGGAACCATGCGAATACCTCGCGGGCGGTCGGGACCAGGCCTGGGTTAGTTTGCGGCTTTCAGCCACCAAGGGACAAGGCCACCCTGGTAACGATTCTGACCACCCGGATGTTGCTGCCCCGCTCCAGCGTCTTGGTCACCGGGAACGCGGCGTTGCGCATCCTGGTCCGGGCGCTGGACGCGCGTCCCGGGCCGGTCCGGTGGAGATCCCGATGCCTTCTGAGCTGGTCGGGGTGGCCGGATTTGAACCGGCGGCCTCTTCGTCCCGGAGCCGACGCGCGAGGTCGCCTACCACCGCCCTTACTCTGTCTGACCTGCCTCGCACCGTCCGTAGAGGTCCGCTGACGTCCGCTTGTGTATGTGGCTGTTGTTTCTCAGTTAGTTACTTACTCGCCAATGGTGCGGGAGCGAGCGCCTAGACCTCATGACCGCCTGCTTTTCAGGTCAGACATATCCGGAGTGGCCCGGCGCGTAAAGCAGCGCCGCCACCGCCCCGCACGGCGCGGGCGGTGGCGGCGCCGATCGAACGAGGCAGCCACCAGGCGCGCCTGCGCCCATAGAACCCGTGGCAGCAATGCCGGATCGGCTCGGTCAGCCGAGCTTGCCGAGTCCCTTGTGCAAGTCGTCGGCGTTCATAACGGGACGACCTCCACATTGGCGTCGAGCCCCATGAAGAACGGCTCACCGAACGCGACCATGTCGGGTGAATCCGGCATGTCGAAAACTATGAATGCGGTCCGCTGCCCCTCGAAGGTACCGAAGTACATCGCTTCCGGCTTCCAGCGCGGGACTCGTTACTTACGGCCAGTACGGGACAAGCGTCTACCCGGTCCACTCCTCCGCAACGGCCAGATCGGTGAACTCCGGCGGACCCTCGAGCCTGTCAGCCAGCATCGCCCGAAGGACCTGCAACCCCTCCTGGCGGCGCGGGTCGCGCTCCCGCGCACGCGCCTTCTCCTCGCTCTCGAACACGACCAGGGTCCAGAACTGATCCGGGTCCTTCTGGTCTTGCATGATCATCGTCCGTAGCAGGCCCGAACCGGGCTGCTCGACCGCCTGCAGCTGCTCGCGCAGTCCGGCCGTATCTTTGCCCGGCTTCAACCTGAAGCGCATAAGCTGCGCCCACATATCCGATCCCCCCTTGACCATCCTGGCGTCCTACGCCACCGCCACGGCGAACACCGCAGATGATCATTGCACAGCGATGCGACCACGGCCACCTCTGAAGCCAGGCTGGCTGTATGTCGGTCGTGAGCATCCGCAGAGATCCACAGCCGTCTCGCCTAGCTGAGCATCTTGCGTCCGAAGGACGCGGCGAAAGCTGTCGTGCCCCGCGCCGTCGCGCGGTCAACCTGGACACAGCAGAGCTGGACATCGGCTGGCAACTCGAGCGCGTGCGGCGTGAACTATTGCACCGTGCCACCAGAACCGAAGCCTTGGCGGTCGCGTCCCCGCGGTCGCCAAGACCAGCGACAAACAACCAACAACCCGGGTGGGTCGGCATTCACCCGGAACCGGCCCGGTATCAGCGACCGAACATGATGATGATCTCGCCCGTCTTGGCGTTGCCTATCTCGCCCATGACCAGGTCGCCGCCTCCAAACGTCAAGCCTGCGACGGTCCCCGTAGCCGCGGCGGGGCGGGAGATCCCGACGTTATGGTCGATTACGGTCATACCCTCTCCTGGCGAGCCGTATTTGTAGTTGTAAACCGTGTTGGTAACTTTCCCCTGACCGGTCCAGGTCGCACTCACATCGCCGAAGGCATAGTTGTAGTCGACGCTGGCCACATGCCAGTTGGCGTCGTAGGTCTCCATGCCGCCAACCAGGCCTGTTGCACTCGCGCTGGCACTGAGCAATCCCGGGTTGACCGAGTAAGGGAACTGGCCGACGTTGAAGCCCCACGTCTCTTTCGCGCCGAGGAAGCTCCCATCTGCGCCGTAATTCTGGATGAGCTGCCAGGCGCTCAGATCGGCCCAGCCTTGCGTCGACTTAACCAGCGCTACGTTGCTGTCCGTGACGGTGGTGCCCGTGGAAGTGGTGCTGGTAGTCGACCAGGAGGCATGCGCGTACGTGTTCTTGTAACTGGTTACCTGCGTGTTGGTGGCCGCACCTGCAGGTGCCGCAAGGGTGAGCGCGGTGAAGGCCGCTGCCGCCATTGTGGCAAGCGCGAAAAGTGACCGTTTCATCTGAATCGCCTCCATGCCCTCCCGTGCTGGACGTATCCCTGCGTCCGTTATCCGGGAAGCGCTTCGTTCGTATGACGGATCCTGTTTTGAGTGCACCGCCATCCGTCGCGCCGGGGCAGAGGCGAAGGCCTGCCATCGGGGGACCGAAGGCTACATCTTAAAGTCTCCACACCATCTCCACACGCTCTGCACCCGCATTACACAAGACCAGCTTCGGGAGATGTCGGCCCAAGCGCCAAGAGCCGGGCTGCGGGGAAGCCGCTCTTCACCAGCTGTTAACACATCTCCTGGGTCGCACGCCACGAGCGTGCTCGGGGCCACCTCCGGGGCGATCCATCGCGGGAGTGCGGCGACCTTCAGATTTGACGGGATAGTCGGTTGTGGATGGGTGGCGTTCAGGGCTAGAGCTGCTGCTTCCATTGTGGCCATTGCCGTCACCATGGTTGTCGCTATCGTGATACGCGCACCTGTCGTACTGGAGACTGTGACGCCAGTGATCGCCATCCTCGAGACGGCCCGGCCTACCCATGCTCTTACGGCCACGAGAAGGAAGCAGCCCATCAGGTTTTGCTGCTCGACCTTGACGAGCGGCCCCCCAGGCACGATGCTCGCTCTATCGAACGTCTTTAGCGCACTACCGCCGGACTGTTGTCATCACTACCGAGCAGCAACGTGTGGTGGCTGACGGCGATTAACTAGGGGGTGATGAGATGCAGCAACCCGTATCTGTCGAGCTTGTGGCTATGATGGACTTTCAGTTCAAGCCCGGTCATCAGCCTAAAGAACTCACTGAGAACTTTAAAAGGAGAGAAGGTGATATAGCGCTAGAGAAGCTGGAAAGAGACTACCAAAATGGTCGGAGATGGCTTTGGTATAAGCTATCGCCAAATAAAACGACGCTTTTCGGCCAACGTACACGAGAATTCTGGAGTGTGCTGCCGAGGAACAAGGCTAATAGCAATGGCGCTAATGCCGTTGGGCAGTTTATGTGTCTGCCGCAACGCGGTGTTGGCGTCGCGACCTTCTGGGCTTCTGACCCAGCTTGGCGCAGCAATCCCATGGCGGCAAGGCAAACAGATTCGGGATTGTTTGACATTTTTGATCAAGCCAACTTGACTAATATGGAAGGAGAGTTCATCGCCGAACGTATCTATCCACTCCTCGTGGTACGTTTGAACGAACAAGATCTTACTAGATTCTGTCGCGATCATGCTGACGAAGTAGCACCGTGGTTCACTGGCGGTCTGGAGGGCGAATCTCCTGAGCGGAGATTGGAGCTCATCGGCCCTGAGAACAACATAAGCCGGCGCGCCTATGAGCGTATCTTTATGCGCTGGACCGATGCTCTCGTCCTATATGACAAGACTGTGAGTGACGAAGTCTATCGGCAGGCTCGCTGCCGAGCAGCTCAGCTTTTCGAGCATTGTATCCTGGCTCGACGGATATTTCGTACCGATAGCGAGAAGATCGCTCGGCTATCGAATAGTAAGAGTTTTTTCATTTCATTTCCGCGTAAGTTCCCGCAAGCTAACCGAGCACTCTCATCGTTCGCTAACGCCGAGTACGAAATGGTGACAGCTCCACCAGTGGGGTTCGTCGAGGCAGAAGAGCTTGTGGGTAGGGCGATCGAGCGCTGCGGTGTGCCGACAATTATCGGCGACACCCGACAGAGCTACGATCTGCTTGACCGCAGATTGCAATTGGCGCGCGGTCAATGGCTAGCAATAGTTGCGGTTGCGGCTTTTCTGGCGAATGCCGGAATTGCAATCTGGATTGCTTTGATAAAGTAGTGTGGCTAACATCTTGTACGGAGTTGACGCCTAGCTGCCAGCGCGACATTGCTCACGGCTTCGGAGTGCATTTCGTGCTCAGGGTTTGACCCGCGTGCCCAGGTCAGAGATCACCCGTAGTGCCGATGGGCGACCGCTAATGACCGCAGAATTCCAATGTGGCATGGCACGAGTGTGGCACGTCTCGTTCTGCCCAGAACCTTCTGCGCCTAGTTGGCCCTTCGCTTGTAAGCTACCGGCACGTTGTCGGCTACCGTCGCTCACATAGGAACCTGGCTTCCCATGTCATTTCACTCGCTCAATCGGCGAGTGTTGTATGTCGCTGTGGTCAGCCTTGGTGGTCAGCGCGTCACAGGCAGGCCGGACAAAGCTTGTCGTATTCCTCCATGATCTGCTTAAGCTCGTCTCGCGTGCCGCTGATCATCTGGTAGTGATCGTCGTGGTCCTTGAGCGTGCCACATGTGGCCCGGTGCAGGACTCGCTGATCAAGCTCATGGAACTTCGATTCTGGGATATCGATGTACTCGGTGGACCCGTCCGTGTGGCGCTTTACATGCTCAGGGCCGAAGATCCGCTCGGGGAAGGCCTCGATGTCCACCGACCCATCAGAGCGCCGGGGCATGTCGGTCGGCCTGAGCGGTAGCCTCACGGCGATGACATACTCCTCAGGGTGGCGCAACAGGTATTCAGCCGGTGCCGGACCCCCGAAATGGCGGAGCATGTAGCCAGCGTACTGCTGCAACAGTCCGAGCAGATGGTGTGGCGGTCGGTCCGCGCTGGCGGCGACACCAAGACCAGGAAATCACACCGCACGCTGAAACTGCCCCAGCGCTGTGTAGACGTACTGCACAGCCACCGGGCACGCCAAGACCAGTTCCGACGGGCAGCAGGTACCAACTGGTATGACAACGACCTGGATTCCCGTCCCGGGTCGGCACGCCCGCCGACGCTTCGCACGTCCGGCGTTCCTTCCGCAGGGTGGCCGAGGCGGCCGGGCTGAACCCCAGGGAATGGGCTCCCCGCGAACTGCGGCACAGCTTCGTCTCGCTGCTCCGATGCCGGAGTCCCGATCGAGCAGATCTCGCGGCTGGTCGGGCACAGCGGAACCACGACTACGGAGACGATCTACCGCAAGCAGATCCGCCCGGTGATCACGGATGGCGCTGACATCATGGACCGGATCTTCCCGCGTGCGGGGACCAGGATGCCTAGTTACTCAGCACCGGCGATACGCCGGTCCGGCTGGAGCTGCCTATCCTCTGAGCTGGTCGGGGTGGCCGGATTTGAACCGGCGGCCTCTTCGTCCCGAACGAAGCGCGCTGCCAAGCTGCGCTACACCCCGCCCGCGGGGAACCTCTTCGGTGCCGCGCGAGACTTCGACAGTCTAGCGGAAGCGCGGCCCTGCTCGCGCATTGCCAGCCGGCACGCCAGGGCCCAGCACGCCAGGGCCCAGCACGCCAGGGCCCGCACGCCAGGCCTAGCACGGCGTCAGGGTGAGCAGGCTGGCCTCCGGACGGCAGGCGAACCTGGCCGGGGCCCACGGCGACGTGCCGAGCCCGGCGGAAACGTGCAGCCAGGCCGGGCCATCGGCGGGGTGCCGGTGCAGGCCACGGACCCGCTCCCGCTCGATCCCGCAGTTGGTGACCAGCGCGCCGTAGAACGGAACGCGCAACTGCCCCCCGTGGGTGTGCCCGGCGAGCAGGAGGTCATAGCCGTCCGCCGCGAACTGGTCGAGTAGTCTCGGCTCGGGTGAATGCATGACCCCGATGCGCAGGCCGGCGGCCGGATCGGCCTGGCCCGCGACCTTCTCGTAGCGATCGCGCTTGACGTGCGCGTCGTGCACCCCGGCCACCGCGACGTCGAGTCCTCCGGCGGTCAGCCGCCCGCGCTCGTTGTTGAGGTCCAGCCAGCCGGCCGCGGTCAGGTCGTCGCGGAGCTTCTCCCAGGGCAGGTCGGGTTCTTTCCGGATGTTCCAGCGAGAGCTCGGCCCCATCAGGTAGCGCGCCGGATTGTGCGGCTCGGGGGCGTACATGTCGTTGGAACCGAGCACGAAGACGCCGGGCCGGTCCAGGAGGGGCCCGAGGGCGTCGAGAAAGCCCGGGACGGCCTGCGGGTGCGAGATGGAGTCTCCGGTGTTGACTACCAGATGCGGGTCGAGCTCGTCCAGCGCCCGAACCCAGGCCATGAGCCGCTTGCGGCCCGGGGTGAGATGCGTGTCGGAGATGTGCAGCACGCGCAGCGACGCCGAGCCGGGCGGCAGTACCGGGACCTCGTACTGGCGCAGGACAAACCAGTTCCGCTCGATTACCGTGGCGTAGCCGACCGCGGCGGCGCCCAGGGCGGCGGTGGCCGGGATAAGAGTTCGCAGTCTCACGGTCCCATCGTGCCACGTGGTCGGGCATGCCACTCACCGCTCGCCGTCGCGGCCCAGTTCCTAGGATGGGTGTGTGGCTGAACTGAAAGACCGGCTGCGCGCGGACCTGAACGACGCGATGCGCTCGCGCGATCAGGTGCGGTTGCGCACCCTGCGGATGGCGCTGACCTCGATCACCAACGAGGAGGTGGCGGGTACTTCGGCCCGTGACCTGAGCGATGAGGAGATCGTGAAGGTGCTTACCCGCGAGGCCAGGAAGCGCCGGGAGGCGGCCGAGGCGTTCGGCGCGGCTGGCCGGGCCGAGCAGGCGGCGGCCGAACGGGCCGAGGGAGACGTCCTGGCCGGATACCTCCCCGCTCAGCTCGGCGACGACGAACTCGCGGAGCTGGTCGCCGCGGCCATCGCCGAAACGGGTGCGACCGGCATGAAGAGCATGGGCCAGGTGATGAAGACGCTGACCCCGCGGGTGGCGGGGCGGGCCGACGGTGCCCGGGTCGCCGCCGAGGTCCGCCGCCGCCTGGGCGCCGGCTGAGGCAGCGCCGGAGCAGCCTAGAAGCGGCCGCCGGAGATGCGGCGGGCCCGCTGGGTCTGGCCACGCTCCCCGTAGGGGTAGTCGGGGGCGCCTGGGTCGCTGGCCTCGTCGAGCAGCCGCGTCTCGTCCTCGCTGAGGTCTAGGTCGCCGGCGGCCAGGTTGTCGTCGAGCTGGGTCAGGGTGCGAGCGCCGAGGATCACCGAACGTACCCCCGGGCGGGCCTGCACCCAGGCGATCGCCACCTGTGACATCGAGGCCCCGCGGCCCTCGGCGACCTTGCGGACCGCGTCGATCACCCGCCAGGTGCGCTCCAGGTGGCCACGCTCGTTCCAGATCCGCATGCCCTGGTCCATCTGGTCGGACAGCCTGGTGCCGGCGGCCGGCGGCTCGCCCTGCCGGTACTTGCCGGCCAGCCAGCCGCTGGCCAGCGGCGACCAGGGCAGCAGGCCGAGTCCTTCGGCCTGGCACGCCGGACCGACCTCCCATTCGATCGCCCGGGCCAGCAGGCTGTACTGCGGCTGCACGGTCACCGGGCGGATCAGCCCGTGCGCGTCGGCCAGGTCGACGTACTTCTGGATCTGGTAGCCGAGGAAGTTCGACAGGCCGGCGTAACCGATCTTGCCGACCCGCGCCGCGTCGTCGAGGAACCGCAGCGTCTCCTCGACTGGCGTCAGCGGATCCCAGCCGTGCAGCTGATAGAGGTCGATGGCCTCGACGCCGAGCCGCCGCAGCGACGCGTCCAGGGCGGCCGTCAGGTGGCGCCGGGACAGGCCGTGGCCGTTCGGGTCCTCGGTGGTCGGGAAGCGCCCCTTGGTCGCGATCACCACGCGCTCGCGGGCTTCGGCCCGGCTGGCCAGCCAGCGGCCGATGATCTGCTCGGACCGGCCGTCCGCGTAGACGTCGGCGGTGTCGATCAGGGTTCCGCCCGCCGAGACGAACCGGTCGAGCTGGGCGAAGGAGTCAGCCTCGCTGGTCTCGTTGCCGAACGTCAGCGCGCCGAGTGCCAGCGAGGACACTGCGCAGCCGCTGAACCCGAGGAGCCGGTACTCCATCTGCTGCTACCTCCCGCCGCCGTTACCGCCGCCGCCTCCTCCTCCGCCGCCTCCGCCGTTGCCGCCTCCTCCGCCGCCGCCGTTACCGCCGCCTCCTCCGCCGTTACCACCGCCGCCGTTACCACCGCCGCCGCCGTGGCCCTTCTTCTTCGGCTTCTTCGGTTGCTGGACCACCTGGCCGTTGCCCTTGCTCCAGAACTCACTGTCCAGCGGGACCGGGTGGAAGTAAGTGACCTTGCCGAGGTCGGCGTGGTCGAACGTCATGTGCCAGGTCGATCCGGGCGCTTCCGCCCCGAACATCTGGCTCGGGCACAACTGGCCACCGCTTTCCGTCCGGTAGCAGGCGGTGTAGCCGGCCATCGTCCTGCCGGTCGGGGAGACCGGGTTGAACACCGACACGTACCCCACCAGGCCGGGGATGTAGCCGGCGAAGGCGGCGTACGGGGTGCCGCCGCCACTCTCCACGTTCGAGGTGCCGGTCTTGCCCGCCGCCTCGCGACCGAACAGGCCGCCCGGGCCCTGCGGCGGCGCCCCCGTACCGCTGGTCAGGACGCCCTGCAGGATGTAGCTCACGGCGTCGGCGACCACCGTCGGGAAGACCCGGTGACAGTTGGCCGACGGCACGTGCACGCTCTTGCCGGTGTTGTCGGTGATCTTGCCGATGGCGACGGGCGTGCAGTACATGCCGCGCGCCGCGACCGTGGCGTAGGCGGCCGCCATGGACAGCGGCGAGACGTTGACCGACCCCAGCGTGAACGAGGGAATGTTGTCAGCCGAGTCCTGGCCGTGGTCGCGCTTGAGCAGCGACGTGCCGTCGGCCCTGGTCAGCCCCATGCTGTCTGCGGTTTTCACCACGTTGCAGAGGCCGACCTGCTTTTCGAGCAGGGCGAAGTACACGTTGACGGACTGAACGGTGCCGGTGTACAGGGACTGGTTGGAGTCGGACTGCGGGCCTTCCGCGTTCGTCACGTTGAACGCGCCTGCCTGGCCCTGGAAATAACCGGCCGGGCCGCCCTGGCAGTTGGTGTAGCCGGTCACGGTGGTACTGCCAGGCGCGTGCATGGTGGCGCCGAAAGGCGTCCCCTGCTTGAGCGCGGTGATCAGGGTGAACAGCTTGGACGAGGAACCGGTCTGGACCCCGGTACTGCCGCCGTAAGCGGTGTTCACCGCGTAGTTGATCTCGGTCTCGCCGTGGTCCGTGCCGTACGGCCGGTTCTCGGCCATCGCCATGATCTGCCCGGTGCCGGGCTGCACCAGGGCCTCGGTGTCCGCGTTGCGGCCCGGGTTCCAGAATTTGCTGTTGGCGGGCTCCACGTAGTTCACGGCGTCGTTGGCGGCCTGCTGGTCCTGGGGGTTCAGCGTGGTGTAGATGTTCAGGCCGCCGGTCGCGAGCAATTTGGCGCGGTCCATCGGGGTCTTGCCGTAGGCCGGGTCATGCAGGAAGACCTCCTCTACGTACTGGCAGAAGAAGCCGGCCGAGGTTATCGAGGTGTACTGGCAGCCGCTGCCAGGGATGCCGAACTTCAGCCCGAGCGGCTTGGCCTCTTCGGCCGCGGCCTGCGCGGCGGTAAGCCCGTTGCCGGTCTGGGCCATCCTGGCCAGCACGGTGTTGCGACGGGTGAGGGCCAGCCCGGGATTCTTGACGGGGTTGTAGGCGGTGGGATTCTCCACGATGCCGGCCAGGGTGGCGGCCTGGGTGACCGACAGTTTCGCCGCGCTGGTCCCGAAGTATGTCTCGGCGGCGGCCTCGATTCCGTACGCGAGGTTGCCGAAGAAGGCGTTGTTCAGGTAGCCGGCCAGGATCTGCTGCTTGGACTGCTTGTGCTCGGCGGCCACCGCCATCCGCAGTTCGTTCAGCTTGCGGCTCAGGGTCTCCTCGTTCGCGGCCTGCAGGGCCTGGCTGTTCTTCGCCTTCTCCGCCGCGAGCAGGAGCACGTTCTTCACGTACTGCTGCGCGATGGTGGAGCCGCCCTGGACCGGCTTGTGCTGGAAGTCGTTCATCGCGGCCCGGACGGTGCCGCGCAGGTCGATCGCCCCATGCTGCCAGTACCTGGAGTCCTCGATGGCGACGACGGCGTTCACCACGTCGGGCGAGATGTGGGCGTAGCCGACCGGTTCCCGGTTCCAGCCGAAGTAGTGCAGGTTGTTGCCGTCGTAGGGCGCGTCGACCCCGTAGACGTAGGCCAGGAGGTGGCCGTTCCGGTCCAGGATCTGCGACCGCTGCGGCAGGCCCGTGGTGTTCAGCGACAGCGTGGTGAACTTGTCCGCTTCGTTCCTGACCAGGACCCCGGTCGCGGCCACCACCGGGATCACCATGGCCGCCGCCAGCACTCCGCCGGCGATGGCGAACGCGACGAGGCGCCCGAGTACGCTCGTCCGGGTGAAAATCGTCTCTACGCGCTGCACGCGACTTAGGTTACGCCGCGATGGCAAGTACGCAGAGCCTTCGTACCGCTATCCAGAGCCCCGCAGGAGCGCATTGTGGCCCGGACCTCTCACGGCCCACGAATCCCGGCAAACTACTGAAAAACCGACAGTATTACCTTAAGTTACCGTCTGTGGGCATAAAAGGGCCCTCGTATGACCCTAAGAACATGATCACATCCAGAGAGTGACTATTTCCCGACGTGCATATAGCCCGTGAGAACTATTTGGTAAATGGCCATGCCGGGGTCTTGGCATCCCGGCCGGACTTCCGTAAGTTGCTGGATCACGAACAGATAACCGTGGCAGAGCGGCCGCACGCACTCGCCCCGGGATCGCAACCCCATCGAGACGACCGCCGGGTACTCGTGCTCGACGATCAAGAGGAGTGGGCACATGTGGATCACTGACTGGACCACACGCGCCGCATGCAAGGGAACCGACCCTGACGAGCTGTTCGTCCAGGGAGCAGCGCAGAATCGCGCCAAGCTGAT
>Ga0335078_10001905_pt1 | contig 31581 bp, 21 predicted proteins | sample Lox_Sample_32_FD_206711 | JGI IMG/M metagenome (GOLD analysis project Ga0335078, IMG submission 206711) | Soil microbial communities from Loxahatchee National Wildlife Refuge, Florida, United States - Lox_Sample_3.2 | ecosystem: Environmental > Terrestrial > Soil > Wetlands | place: USA... | reverse complement strand
CGCTTTCCAATCATTTCGGCAGGACCTGCGGTACGCGGTCCGCACCCTGGCTAGAACGCCGGTCTTTAGCGCGGTAGCGGTGCTGTCGCTGGCTCTCGGCATCGGCGCCAATACGGCGCTGTTCAGCCTGATGGACGTGATGCTGCTGCGCGAGCTGCCCGTCAGGGATCCGCAGAATCTTGTCGAGTTCGTTAGATTGCACCCCGACGGCGCCATGATGACGAATCTTCCGCAAACGGTCTATGACTATTTCCGGCGAGACTCCAGCGTCTTGTCGGAAGTTCTCGCGGTGAGCTGGTCGAATGGCGTCTTCAGAGCAGCCGGGCCGCCGCGGCGAGTCACGGCGCACCAGGTTTCGGGGTCATATTTTCCGTCGCTGGCAGTGCCGGCCCTGATCGGGCGCACGCTGAACGCGGACGACGACCGGCCCGGCGCGGCAAGTCACGTCGCCGTGATCAGCTACGCATTCTGGAGCCGGCAGTTCGGGCGCGATCCGTCGGCCTTCGGCACGAGCGTGCTCCTGGACGACGAGCCGTTTCGGGTGGTGGGAATCATGCCGCCGCAGTTCTTTGGAATCGACCGCGCCGAAGTTCCGGATTTGTGGGTTCCGCTTGCCGTGGACCAGCGGGAGCGCCAGGTCTGGTTGTTGGGCCGGTTGCGGCCCGGCGTAACCCTCGCGCGTGCACGGGCTGGGCTCGAACCTCTTTTTGCGCAGGCGCTGGAATCGGAGCGGGGCTCGATGAAGAATTGGGCGGAGCATGATCGCAACGCCTTTCTGGCGCAGAAGCTGCTCATCAACCGCGCCACCGAAGGCACCTCGAACCTCCGCTGGAGCTATTGGGAATACTCCGCCACGCTGAAAATCCTGCTGGGATTGACTGGCATGGTGCTGTTGGTGGCCTGCGCCAACCTGGCGAATCTTCTGATGGCCCGGTCCGCCGCGCGATCCCGCGAGATCGGGATTCGTCTGGCCTTGGGAGCCAGCCGTTCGCGGATCGCGCGCCAGTTGATGACCGAAAACCTGCTTCTTTCGGTGGCTGGTGGATTGTTCGGGCTGCTGGTCGCGGCTTGGGGACACCGGGTGGTTGTCGGGTTTCTGGTTTTCGACCCGGTAGGCGTGGCTCTCGATTTTCACATTGATGGCCGGCTGCTGGTCTTCGGATTGGCCCTGTCGATTGTGACCGGGATGGTATTCGGGATGGTGCCGGCGATACGCGCCACCCGAGCCGACCCGTCGGCGTCAATTCGCGGCGGACTCCGCGGATCGGGAGGGCTGCACCTGCCCTTCGCCAAGGCCCTCCTGGCGCTGCAAATCGCGATTTCCATGGTGCTGCTGGTGCGCGCCGGTCTCTTCGCCCGCAGCTTAACCAATTTGACCGGCGCCGATCTCGGGTTCGCGCGCGAGAACCTCCTCATGATCGACATCCGGCCCGCGGCAAAAGCCGCCGCGTCGCGCCAATGGTTTTGGGAAGAATTGGACCGTCGAGTTTCGCGATTGCAGGGCGTTCGGAGTGGCGCCCTGGGCCTTGATGCCGTGTTTGGAAACGGCGGTTTCTTTCAAACCATCTGGATCGAGCGGCCGGGGCAATCCGCACAGAGCGTCAACTTACCCGACAACGTGGTCTGGCCTGGCTTCTTTGCAACGGCCGGTATTCCCCTGCTGCGCGGCCGCGAATTCGGCGAGCAGGATCGGGAGAACTCCCCTCGCGTAGCCATCGTCAACCAGACTTTCGCGCGCCGTTTCTTCGCCGGCCAGGATCCGATTGGAAGACATTTGGGCGATCGCGGCGCGGCATCAAGCGGACAGTACGAAATCGTCGGCGTCGTGGGTGATGCCAAGTATGGCGCGGTGCGGGAGCAGGTCCGTCCGATGGTTTTCTATCCGATGCTCCAGGTGGAACCGGCGTACGGTCATGCCGTTCTCCACGTCCGCACCGTCTCCGAAGCGAGCGCCGCGGTGGAATCCATCCGGCGCGAAATCCAGGCGTTGGATGACCAAACTCTGATCACCAACGTCCGAACGCTGCCGCAAGTCCTTCATCGGCAGTTGCGGCAGGACCGTATGTTCGCATCGCTGGCGGCCTTTTTCGCGCTGCTGGCAGTGGCCTTGGGCGCAATCGGGATCTACGGCGTGCTGGCATTTCGGGTGGCGCACCGCACCCCCGAAATTGGCGTCCGCATGGCGCTGGGCGCGCAGAAGAACGATGTGCTGTGGCTGGTGTTGCGAGAGACGCTGGTTCTGCTGGCAGCCGGCGCGGCCATCGGCATTCCCGCGGCGCTGGCGTCCGCGCGGCTCGTCAAGAGCTTGTTATTCGGTTTGCAGCCGCTGGACCCGGCGTCGCTGACGGCCGCCGTCCTGGTTCTGCTTTTCGCCGGAGCCGCGGCCAGCTACATCCCGGCGCGCCGCGCGGCATCGGTTCAGCCATCGGCCGCCCTACGCGGCGAGTGAGCCGGATTACAACGACTCTTTCAGCTTTCGCCGGTACTTTTCGAAAGCTTTGCGGCCATCGGCCGTCAGGCGTAAGAGCGTCTGCGGCACTTTCCCGCGATAGGTTTTCTCCACTTCGACGTAGCCGGCCTCCTCTAATCGCGAGATATGGCTGGAAAGCGTGCCTTTATTGATGCCGGTCTCGTGGAGCAGGTAAAGAAAGTCGGCCCGGTCCACGGCGGATAGAAGCGTGACGATCATGAGCCGCCCCGGTTCGTGAATCGCCCGGTCGAGATCGGCGATCATGCGGATCTGCGGGTTCATTCGACTTCCTGCGCCGCGGGTTGCGTATGGCGGAGATACAGCCAGAAACTTATGCCGCCCGATATCATGAACAGCGCGCCATAAACGGCGAACATGAGCCCATACGCTCCGACTACCTTGGCCGTCAGGACCGGAGTCAAATCTCTGTGGTTCGCAAAGGCCTCCGCTACTTCAGTGGGAAGAGCAGCAATCACCAGCACACTCAAAGCCATGGCTCCGAACGTAGACCACTTCCATCGGGCCTGCTTCGTAAACCGCACATAGCATGCGGCGATCGCCACGCCAGCCAGGGGGACCAGCAGCGACATTTCCGAATGGCGGAGCATCGCAACGTACAGTCCCACTGAGAAGACCGTCGAAACAGCAAGCCCGAGTCCAAGCGGGATCCAATACTTGTCGCGAGGCCGGTAATCGACAAAACCGGTCCGCCAGTAGGTGATGCGGTTCTTGATGGCTTTGCTTCCGAAGTGGATGATCGCCACCATCACGCCGCAATATAGAAAGAAGCCGTACATTTGATTCCATGCGGAGTTGGGGCTGCTGTGGAGCTGCAGCCAGCCGAGCAGCGCATATGCCAGCAGCATAAAACCGATGCCGAGTTCGCCGACTCCATCGATGTTGTAGTAGAGCTTGGGCCGCTCCAAGACATTTTCGACCTGTTCCATAATCGTTCTCGATACGCCTACCAGTTTGCCATACCAACCAGTAGGTGTCAAGGGCAAAATAGGATTTGCAGATCTGTTTATGAAAGGTCGGCGCCCGGACTGCGCGGCTCAGTTCGCCCCGTCGGCCAGCTCGCCCTTCTCCAGGTGGTGGGTGTTGGTGGCGAACTGGGCGGCATGCGGGTCGTGGGTGACCATCACGACCGTCTTGCCGTAGTCGCGATTCAGCTTTCCGAGAATCGTCAGAATCTCCTGCGCGGAGGCGGCGTCGAGATTGCCGGTCGGCTCATCGGCCAGGATCAGCGCGGGATCCGTGACGATAGCGCGGGCTATGGCCACGCGCTGCTCCTGACCGCCGGAAAGCTGGCGCGGAAAATGCTTCATGCGGTCGCCCAGGCCGACGAGTTTGAGCGCCGTGGCCGCGTGTTCCAACCGCTCGGCCTTGCGCAGACTGGTGAGTTTGAGCGGCAATTCCACGTTTTCCAGGGCCGTCAGCACGGGGATCAGGTTGAACTGCTGGAAAATGAAGCCGACATTCTCGTTGCGCCAGTGCGCGATGGCACGGTCATTCAATTCCGAGAGATTGTGGCCGAGCACGCGGATTTCGCCCGAAGTAGGCCGATCCATGGCCGCCACCAGGTGCAGCAGAGTCGATTTACCGGAGCCCGACGGCCCCATCAGCGCCACGAATTCGCCTTTGGCGACGTCCAGCGTGACGTCTTTCAGCGCGACCACATGAAATTCGTCGCGGACAAACTCCTTCGTCAATTGCCGAGTCTCGATTACGGCTTCGCTCATATCTCAGACTTTCTGGCGGACCTTGTCGCCATCTTTCAAACCGGCCGGCGGATTGGCAATCAGATCCTCGCCGCCGAACAGCCCGCTTTCCACGCGCACTTTGGCGCCGCTGACGGCCCCGGTCTTGACCGCGCGCTTGACCGCACGCCCTTCGAGATAGACAAACACGGCGCCATCGTGGACGGCCGAAGACGGGATCAGCACGACCGGCGGGGCGGCCGCGGCGGAATTCTTCCGGCCGGGTTTTTCGTCCGAAAGGAACGCAACCGACGCGTTCATCTCGGGTCGCAGGTAATCGTCGGGCTTCACTACCTTCACCTTGATTTGCACCGTGGCCTTCTGGCGATTGGCTTCCGGCGAAATCTCCTTGATGAATCCCTCGTACTTGCGATCCGGAAAGGCGTCGGTGGTGACCACGCCGCGCTGGGCGGAATGTAGCTTGGCGAAATCGTTCTGGCTGATATCGAGCTCCACTTCGAGATCGTTGAGATCGGCCAGCGAGACGACGTAACCCTTGGCGCCGCGATCGCCCACGAAGCTGGTGGTGACGAATTCGCCCTTCTCGACTTCGCGCTCCAGAATCGTCCCGCTGGAAGGCGCGCGGATTACGGTGTTGTCGAGGTTGGTTTCGGCGTAGGCGAGAGCTCCGCGGGCCTGCTCGACGGCGCCGCGCAGCGCGTCGATCTCTTCCTGGCGCGGCCCCAGGCGGACCAGGTCGTAGGCCTTTTGCAGCGAATCCACTTTATGCACCGCGCCATCGTAGCGGGCTTGCGCGTCATCCACCGCCTGCTGCGGCGTCAGTTGCTCTTTCACCAGCCGCCGGTCGCGCTCCAGGCTGATGCGGGCATTCTCCAGATCGATCCGGGCGGCGTTCAAATTCGCTAGCGCCTGCGCGATCTCCTCCGGACGCGAGCCGTGCTCCGCCTCGGCCAGCTTGGCTTGCAGATTGGCGAGCTGCCCCTTGGCCTGCTGGAGCTGCGCCTGATACTCATCGTCCTCGAGGCGAACCACGACCTGGCCTTCGCGCACGCGATCGCCCTTTTCGACGCCGATCCATTTCACTTTGCCGATCACTTTGGCGGCTACTTCGATGCGGTGCGCCGCTACGATGTAGCCGGTGGCATTGAGGACGACGCCTTCGGGCGCGCTGGCGGCGCTGATCGCCTGCACCCGCACCGTCTCCACGAACGGCGCCTGCTGCAGACGGCCGGAGAGGAGGCTATAGCCGCCGGCCAGCACCAGAACCGCGATGCCGCTGACGATCCAGATGACAGCCCAGCGGGATGGACCAGCGGCGCGGCGGCTCTGCCGGTCGATGCGCAGATTTTTGAGTTCCGCGTCCATAAATCTACTGTAGCGGTCAGACTTCCCGCAATGCCGTCAGGATCTCCTTGCGCGAGGCCATCCGCGCCGGGAACAGTCCTCCCACCGCGCCCAGCACCACCGCAAAAACGATACCGATCGCCATGGTGGGCGGGGTCACCTGGAAGGCGAAGGCCAGCGTCGCGAAGTTGGCGCCGACCTGGGTGCTGAGACGATTCAACGGCAGCACCAGCAGACATCCCAACAAGCCGCCGAGCAGCGACAGCAAAACGGATTCCACGAAGAAGCTCAGCAAAATGCTGCCGCGCGAAAAACCGAGCACCCGCAGGGTGCCGATCTCCCGCGCCCGGCGCGACACGGCCGCGTACATGGTGTTCATGGCCGCGAAGCTGCTTCCCACCGCCATAATGATGGCCACAAACAGGCCGACGTCGCGGATGGGCGTGGCGTTGACGGTCTGCTGGTCGTAATACTCCTGTTCGCTCTTGGCGGTCAGATCGAAGCGCTGATCGTTATTGATATCGTTGATCAGGGCTTTGGCCGCCACCGCATCGACCGCCTGCAAGGTGGCGGAGCTGAGCACCTGGACCCGCTGCGTGTCCATGGAAATCTGGTTCAGATCGGCCCAGATTTCGCTGTCGGTGGCGCCGCCGCCCCCGTCCATGATGCCCACGACCGTCCAGTAGCCCCGGCCGAACTCGATCTTCCTGCCGATGCGCGCGCCTTCGTGCTGTTCCGCCAGCATCCTGCCCACGACCATTTCGCGCTGCCCGGGTTCGTACCAGCGGCCGCTCACGATGTGGACTTTGGGGCGCACCTCGCGCCCCACGGCGAGCAGGGCGCGCACGTTGACATTGACGTCGGAGGCGTCTTCTTTCCCGAGATTGGCCATGGTGATCATTTCGAGAGATGCCAGCGGCTGGCCGTCGCGGCCGGCGGCGATGCCGGATTTGAACTTGAGATCCTGAAACTGCGCGCGGTCGAAATTGCTGACCAGCTCGGAATCCGATCCCTTGCGGAGAACCACCACGCGCAGCGGGTCGCCGGAAGCGTTGAGCGCGGTCTTCAAGCCATCCACGAGCGCGAGAATCGCCAGCAGCATGGCGACGGTGAGCGCGATACCGAGAGCGGTCATGATGGTGGTCGTCTTGCGAACCACCAGGTTGCGGAAGTTATAGGCAATGGGAATGGCCATGGCGTCAATCCGTGCTGCGCAACGCCTCGACGATGGAGAGGCGCGACGCTCCCGCCGCGGGAATCAGCGAGCTGGCAAGGCCGATGGCCGCGGCTAAAATGACCGAGGCGAGCGCGACGGGCAGCTCGATGAACGACATCGTGGGCAGGAAGCCGCCGAAGGGGCTCTTGGCGACCAACTGCATCAGCAGCGCCGAAAAGAGATACCCGATCAAGCCGCCGGCGACGGAGATGACGCACGCTTCTCCGAGAATCAAAACCAGCACCGCGCCGCGGGTGAATCCAAGGGTCTTCAATACTCCCACTTCGCGCACGCGCTCGCGCACCGACATGGCCATGGTATTGGCGGAGACCAGCAGAATCGTAAACATCACGGCGGCCGCGATGGCGATGATGAACATTTTCACGTTTCCGAGCAGCGCCAGAAAACCGACCAGAAAGGCCTGCTCGTCCTCGGTCTTGGTCTGCGCCGTGGAGTTGCGGAAGCTGCTGTCGATGGCCGACGCGATACGCCCGGAGTGGTCCGGATCGTCGATGCGGATGTAGTACATGCCGACGGCTCCGCGCCGCCGCTCGGGCAGCGACTGGTCCAGGTATTCCTTGTCGAAGTACATCACGGCGCTGGCGCGCGGGCTGTCGAAAATGCCGCGAATGGTGAATTCGTAGTGGCCGGGGTAGATATCGCCGGTAATCGGAATGCGGTCGCCCAATTTGAAATGAAGCGTCTTGACCAGATCGCTGCCGATCACGCAACCAGCCCGGTCGCGCAGGAACGCACGTTTCTGGTCTTCCGGAATGACATACTCGGGATAGACCTGGAAGAACTCCTGCGGATCCACGGCGAAGCGGGCGAAATTATTCTGCGGATCGCGCGCATCCTTGTACACCCCCTGAAAATAGTTGGCGAACATCACATCCTCGACGCCGGGAATGTGGCGGATCTGGTCGCGATAGGAAAGCGGCAGGGGCTGCGTAATGGAGATGCGATTTCGCACCACCAGGCGCATGGCCTGATCGGGCGCCGGCGCGCCCATGTAGAAGGCGTGATACATCGCGATCAACACGCCCAGCAGGCACATGGAGACTCCGATACTGGCGATCGTAAGAATCGTCCGGCGTCGATTGCGCCAGCAGTTCTTGAGAATCAGCGGCACGTAACGCATGGGAAGTATTCGTAGTATAGCGGCTGGCACGATACACTTCCCGCCGCCTTCGACGAGAAGCGCCTGGCTTGCGACGAACGGTGTTTCTTCACCGACGAAACAGCGCGGGGCGGACGATCGGGTTCATCTCCAGCGCTAACGTCGGCAGGCTGCGCGCGTCAAGTAATTGGTACACTGTAACAACCGGGGAAAAAATCTCTTGAGCCGCATTTGTCTCCACCTCATTATTGCCAGCGCCATCGTCGTATCCGGTTGCAAAAAAGAAGCCGCTCCGCCGCGAGCCGCGGCCGGAATGCCGGCATTTCCGGTGTCCACCGCGACCGTGACCGAGCAAACCGTGCCCAACGAAATCCGCGTGATCGGGACCGTGGAAGCCGGGGCTGTGGTGCAAATCAAGTCGCAAATCGCGGGCGAATTGGTATCGGTCGATTTCACCGAAGGTCAGAATGTCGCCAAGGGCAGCGTTCTCTTTCATATCGACCCGCGGCCTTACGAAGACGCGCTCAGGCAGGCGGAAGCCGCCGTGTTGCGCGATCGGGCGCAGGTGCTGCAAGCCGAATCGTCGCTGGTCCGCGACAACGCCAATGCCAAATCGGCCGACACCGAGGCCAGGCGGCAGGCCGAATTGAACCGCGAACAGCTCACTCCTCGATCCACTTACGATCAGGCACAAGCCAGCGCGGACGCCGCCAAGGCGGCGGCGCAGGCGACCCAGGCCAGCATCGAGACCGCCAAGGCGACGGTCGCGGCCGACGAAGCGGCGGTGGCAAAAGCCAGGCTGGATCTCAGCCACTGCACCATTCCAGCGCCGATTTCCGGCCGCACCGGCAACCTGCTGGTCCATGCCGGAAACCTGGTCAAAGAGAATGACGTGCCGCTGGTCGTCATCCACCAGGTGTCGCCGATCTTCGTGACCTTCAGCGTCCCGGAAGAGCATCTCAACACCATTCGCCGGCTGGATGCGGCGCATCGCCTGCCGGTCCGCGTGTTTTCCGAAGGCGATGCGGATCATTCGGCCACCGGATCGTTATCGGTGATCGACAACACCGTGGATTCGACCACGGGCACGATCAAACTGAAAGCCACGTTCGAGAATCGTGACGGGCTGCTCTGGCCGGGCCAGTTCGTCACCACGGTTTTGACCCTGGACACCATCCGCAACGCCGTGGTGGTGCCCTCCGAAGCCGTGCAATCCGGCCAGCAGGGCCAGTTCGTTTACGCCGTGAAACCCGATCAGTCGGTGGAGGTCCGTCCCGTCACCGTGGGACAGGTTTCCGCCAGCCGCACGGTCATCGATAAGGGACTCGCCGCCGGCGAAACCGTGGTAACCGACGGTTTCATGGTTTTGTTTCCCGGCGCTAAAGTGCGGGCAGTAGCCGCGCCCAAAGCCGATTCGGGGGGGATGTGAACCTTTCTCGTATCTTCATCGAGCGTCCGGTGATGACGGTTCTCATCACCTTTGCCATACTTCTCTTCGGCGTCATTGCGTTTCGCGCGCTGCCGGTGGCGGCGCTGCCGAGCGTGGACTATCCCACGATCCAGGTGAACGCGGCTCTGCCCGGCGCCAGCCCGGAAACCATGGCCTCCTCGGTGGCGACGCCGCTCGAGCGCGAATTTTCGACGATCGCCGGCATTCAGGAGATGAGCTCGACCAATTCGCAGGGCTCGACCAGCATCTCGATCCAGTTCACGCTCGATCGCACCATCGATGCCGCCGCCCAGGATGTCCAGGCGCATATCGCCGCCGCGACCGGCCGCCTGCCTTCCAGCATGCCGCGGCCGCCCACGTATTCCAAGGTGAATCCGGCCGATCAGCCGGTGCTGTACCTGGCGCTGATGTCCAACACGCTGCCGCTTTCCAAGGTCACGGAATACGCCGACAATCTGCTGTCGCAGCGGATTTCCATGGTGAATGGCGTGTCGCGCGTGCAGGTCTACGGGGAGCAGAAATTCGCCGTGCGCGTGGAGGTGGATCCCGATAAGCTCGCCGCTCACAATGTCGGCATCGACGAGGTGCAGAAGGCCGTCAGCTCCAGCAACACCAATCTGCCCACCGGACAATTGGACGGGCCGAAACAGGCCTTCACCATCGAATCCAGCGGCGCGCTGTTCCGGGCCGCCAACTACCGCCGGATCATCGTGGCGTACCGCAACGGATCGCCGGTCAGGCTCGACCAGTTGGGCAACGTGGTGGACGGCATTGAAAACGACAAGCTGGTGGCCTGGTACAACGACACCAAGTGCGTCATTCTGGCCGTCAATCGCCAGCCCGGCACCAATACGGTCGATGTCGTGGACGGCATTCTGCGCCTGATGCCGAATTTCCAGCGCGCGCTTCCGGGCGCGGTGAAATTCTTCGTGGCATTCGACGCGTCGCAATCCATCCGCAATTCCATACACGACGTGGAATTCACCCTGATGCTGACGATCTGCATCGTGGTGATGGTGATTTTCCTGTTCCTGCGAAATGTATCGGCGACGGCGATACCCGGCTGCGCGGTGCCGTTCTCGATTATCGGCACGTTCGCCGTCATGTACCTGCTGCGGTACAGCCTGAACAATCTTTCGCTGATGGCGCTCACGCTCTCCGTCGGCTTCGTGGTGGATGACGCCATCGTGATGCTGGAGAATATCGTCCGGCACATGGAAATGGGCAAGTCGCGCATGCAGGCCGCGCTGGAGGCGTCGCGCGAAATCGGTTTCACGATCTTGTCCATGACGCTCTCGCTGGTGGCGGTGTTCATTCCGGTGCTGTTCATGAGCGGCATTGTGGGCCGCCTGCTTCACGAATTCTCGGTGACCATCGTGGTGGCGATCCTGATCTCCGGATTCGTCTCGCTTACGCTGACGCCGATGCTCGGCAGCCGCTTTTTGCAGACCGAGCACCACCGCCGGCACACGATTTTCTATCGCGCGCTGGAAGGCGGATTCAACTGGCTCACCCGCTGGTATGAAAGCACGCTGAAACTGGCGCTGAAACTGCACCCGGTGACGTTCCTGGTCGCGGTCGCGATGCTGGTGGGCACGGTTTATCTTTACAAAATCCTGCCGACCGGTTTCATTCCCAGCCAGGACAGTGGATTTCTGTTCGGCGGCATGCAAGGCCCGCAGGACGCCTCGTTCGAGTACATGGCGCGCCATACCAAGGCGATTCAACACATCATTCAGGCCAATCCGGCGGTCGATTCCACCATTGCTTTCGTTCCCGGCGGAAACCTGTCGTTCGTTTTCGCCAAGATGAAGCCGCGCGAAGAGCGGGCGGTGTCGGTGGACAAATTCATCGACCAGATCCGGCCTCTCTTGTTCCTGAGCGTGCCCGGGGTGGCGGCTGGACTCCAGAATCCGCCGCCGATTACCACGTCGGCATCGGCCACCCCCAGCACCACGCGCTACGCCATCACCATGCAGAGCGCCGACCTCAAGGAGCTCTACGAGTGGGCGCCGCGGCTGACGATGGCCATGATGCGCTTGCCCGGACTGGTGGACGTGCGCAGCGACGAGCAGATTTCCAGCCCACAGGTGATGGTGGATATCGATCGCGACCGCGCCCTGACGCTGGGCGTCACGCCGGAACAGCTTCAGGACGCGCTTTACAGCGCCTTCGGAACGCGCGAGGTTTCGGTGATCTACGCTCCCGCCGACCAGTATTCGGTCATTCTGGAGTTGGCGAAGCAGTACCAGCAGTCTCCCGACGCGCTTTCCAAGCTCTATGTGAGGTCGTCCAGCGGATCGCTGGTGCCGCTGGACACCATGGTGCAGGTGAAGCGCCAGATCGGACCGCTCAATATCAACCATTTCGGCCAGCTTCCGGCGGTGAATGTCGGTTTCAACACGCAGGAGAATTTCGCGCTCGGCACGGCCACCCAGGAAGTCGAAGACGCCGTCACGCAACTGCGCACCACGGCCGGGATGCCGCCGACGGTCACCACGGAATTCCACGGCGAGGTGAGGGAATCGCAGAACTCCTCGGCGAACCTCAAAGTGCTGCTGGTGATCGCCATCCTGGTGATCTACATCGTGCTGGGCATCCTGTACGAGAGCTTCATTCATCCCATCACGATTCTCTCCGGCTTGCCTTCGGCGGTGTTCGGCGCGTTGCTCACGCTGTTCCTGTTCAACAAGCAACTGGATCTGTATGCGTTCGTCGGCATTATCATGCTGTTCGGCGTGGTGAAGAAGAACGCCATCATGATGATCGATTTCGCGATCGACGCGCGGCATCGCGGGCTGGAAGCGCGCGAGGCGATCTGGCAGGGCTGCCTGCTGCGCTTCCGGCCGATCATGATGACCACGGTAGCCGCGCTGTTCGGCACGCTGCCGATCGCGCTGGGCTATGGCGAAGGCGCCGACGCGCGGCAGCCGTTGGGATTGGCGGTGGTCGGCGGACTGGTCGTCAGCCAGTTCCTGACGCTCTACATCACGCCGGTCATCTACCTGTATCTCGACTGGGTGCAGGAGAAGCTGGCGGGGCGGAAGACCGCGCAGGTGGCGCCGCAGGTGCTGGTGTCGCAGTAAAAATGATTTCGGCCACGGATGGACACGGATTCACACGGATTCAAATCGGGCCGCTACTTCGGCGGATTGGCGGGGTGCAGGTACTGCGCCAGGAACCGGTAAATCTCCATTCGCGATTCCTTGGCCAGTTTTGTGTCGAGCCGGTTGAAGTAGTGGCCTCCGGGCGCGGCCTCGTAGATCTTGTATTCGAATTTCTTGCCCTCGGCCTTCAAGGCCTGAATCAGGTGTTCGACTTCGAGCACGTTCACATCCTCGTCGGTGGTGTTCGAGTGGATGAGCAGCGGCGTCTGCAATTCCCTGGCGTGCGACACGGGCGAGCGCCTCTCGTACTCCGCGATATCATCCCTCACTCCGCGGCCGATGTGATAAGGCGCCGAATACAACTGCCGGTATTGCTCGTTTTCGTATCCCATGCGCATCACCAGGTCGCTGACGGGAACACCCGCATAGGCGGCGGCATAGGCCTGCGGATGGGCGAAGATGTTCATCAGTGAGATTCCGCCGCCGTGGCTCCAACCGATCATCCCCACGCGCTTGGGATCCAGAAAACTGTGGGTCTCGAGCATCCATTGGCCGCTGAGGTAGACGTCGTCTACTTCGCGCCCGCCGTAATCGATCTGCTGATAGAATCCGCGGCCATAGCCGGTACTGCCGCGATAGTCGGCCGAGACGATCGAGTAGCCCTGCTCCAGCAATTCGCGAAAAATGTGGGCATCGCGGGTATCCGAGTTGGCGTGGATGCCCTGGTGGGCGAACACGATCAAGGGCTGCGGCTTGCCGCGATCGAGATTCCTGGGGATGAAAGTATAAGCCCGAATGATCAGGGGATTCCCCGCCCCGGGCGCCTTGGGATTGGGAATGTGCGCCGGCGGGACGCTGGTATATTCCACCTGGTCGACGACCGCGATATCGCTCAGCTCCATTCGCCACATGAGATCGTCGACCTGTTTCATCACCCGGTCGAGGTCCATGTTTTGCGGGCCTGTGGCGGCAGGCGCGGGAGAGGTTGTAGAGCCAGGTTGTGCGGGAGGCGCGGCCGGCGGAACGGTCGCCTGCTGTGCCCAGGCTGATGTCAGGAGAGCCACAGCTGACAGGAGTTGTCTCATCCGGGACAGTATATCGACTCTGTAGGACGGTCGAAGTGTGCCGTCTGCCTGGACTGGCAGGCGACATGAAACGATCGCCTGCCCTACGGTGGCTGGCGACGAAAAACGATCGCCTGCCCTACGAAGACTCGCGCAGTTTATCCAGGAAGTGAAACAGCGCCACACCCACGATCGCGTTGAGTACGCCAAAGATCAGCCATTCCTCGATCTTGAACGCGGGCTGGCGGCCTTGCAGCGCACGCTCCATCACCCAATACAGCAGCTCGTGAAAGATGTAGAAGAAATAAGCCAGCAGGAGCCGGATCACCCCATGGTCCACGTCCAGCCGCACGCCGACCGACGCCGCGAAATAACCGACCAGGGTGTACACGATTCCGTACATCCCCAGGGGGTTCGTGGAAAGCGAGTCCTGCGCCAGCCCCACCGCCGTACCCACGGCCAATCCGGCCATCTGGTTGCGGCGCATCAGCGCAAAGTACACCACCACCAGCAGCGGCAGCTCGAGATATTTGAGGAACTGAAAAAACAGCGGCACCGACACCTGAAACAGGATGGCAGCCAGCGGCACCACCAGCAGCACCCAGGCGCGGAAGCGCGAAACCTGTCCTTCGCCGCGGCTGCTCAACAGAATCCGGCCGCCCGAATAGCTCATCGGTCTTGTTTGCCTCCACCCCCGGCGGCCTGATTCGTATGGCGGGCCGTGTCGCTTGCCTTGGACGCCGCTGCCGGCGCGGCGCCGCCCGGAGGCTTTTCTGGTTGGCCGGGCGGAGATGCGCCGGGAGCCGCCGGCGTGGCCGGCGCGGGCGAGGGCGAGGGATTGCGGGCATTGAAATCCGGCAGTTTGCCGTCCGAACCGCCGAATACGTGCCCCTGCGCTTCGCCCAACGCCTTGATTTGCGATCGCATCCGGTCCGCTTCCGTGCCCACCTGCCCTTCCGGCATGGCATCTTCAGCCTGCCCGCTGGATGGCGGCGCCGGATTGATGTAGACCGGCTGGTTCGGCGGCGGCGCCTCCGGCAGTTCCTGGTGCACGCCCTCGACGATGATCAGCACGTCCTCCGGAATGCCGTGCTGCAGCGCCGACGCCTCCGCCAGGATCTCTTTGAAGGGCTGCCCATTTCTCACGGACTTCACCGGGCCGACCGGAAATCCGCGCGGAAAAATGTGGTCGTCGCCGGAAGTGTAGAGCATATCCCCGGGCGCGACCTTCTCTTCGATGGGAACGTAGTCCACCTTGCAAAGAGGCCTCTGCTGGCCCTTCAGGACGCCGTGCACGCCATTCAGCGTAGTCACTCCCGCGGCGAAATCCTGGTCGTTGACCAGCCGCACCACCGAGATCATGGCATAGGCGTAGAGCACTTTTCCCACGATTCCGTCCGGCGTCACCACGCCCATGCCGCGTTCCACGCCCGAGAGCGTTCCGCGATCCACCATCACCGCATTGGTGTCGGACCCGGCGGCGCTGCCCACCACGCTCGCGGCCAGCGTCTTCGATGGTGTGCGCGCGGCAAACAACTGCAGGGCCTTGGCGCGCTCCGCCGTGTTCAGCTCGTTCTTCAGGAATACGTTCTCTACCTTCAGCCGGTCGAGATCTTCCCGCAGCCGGCGATTTTCCTCGCTGGCATCGTGCAACAGGACGTAGTTCCGGAAGAAGCCCACGCTGCTGTGGCGGCCCCACCCCAGAATGTTCAGCACCGGGCTCACCGCGGTGGCCGTCCACGAGCGAATCATGGTCACATTCTGATCGTTCTTCAGTTGCACGCCCAACAGAACGAGCTGTCCGAAAATCACCAGCAGCAAGACCGTAATGCTGCGGTATCGGTTCAGAAAAGATTCCATCGCTTACTACCAGTTTCTCAAAACCCGGCACGCGAGACGATAAAAATCCGCCATGGCGGACGGCCGCGGCGCCGGCGGCGGCCGCCTGCCTCTTTTATTAATCTATCGAAATCTTGCGCAGCAGACGGAAATCGCTGAGCATGCGTCCGGTGCCGAGCACCACCGAGGCCAGCGGATCGTCGGCAATCGACACCGGCAGCCCGGTTTCTTCGCGGATCCGTTTATCGAGATTCTTCAGCAGCGCCCCGCCGCCGGTCAGCACGATTCCGCGATCGCTGATATCGGCGCTCAATTCCGGAGGCGTTCGCTCCAGGGCCACGCGGATGGCATTGACGATGGTGGCCACGCATTCCGAGAGCGCTTCGCGAATTTCGCTATCGTCCACGGTTATGGTGCGGGGCACGCCCTCGATGAGGTTGCGTCCCTTGATTTCCATGGTCAGCGGCTTGTCCAGCGGAAACGCCGAACCGACTTCCATCTTGATGGTCTCGGCGGTGCGCTCGCCGATCAGCAGGTTGTATTTCCGTTTTAAATACTGCATCACGGCGTCGTCCATTTCGTTTCCGGCGACGCGCACGGAGCGCGAATAGACGATGCCGCTGAGCGAAATCACGGCCACGTCGGTGGTGCCGCCGCCGATATCCACCACCATGTTGCCGGACGGCTCGGTGATGGGCAGCCCGGCGCCGATCGCCGCCACCATGGCTTGCTCCACCAGGTGCACTTCGCTCGCCTTCGCGCGGTAGGCGGAATCCATTACCGCGCGCTTTTCCACCTGCGTGATCTCGCTCGGCACACCGATGACGATGCGCGGGTGGACCAGCATTTTGCGTCCGTGGGCCTTCTGAATGAAGTAATTGAGCATCCGCTCGGTGACCTTGAAGTCGGCGATCACGCCGTCCTTCATCGGGCGGATAGCCACGATATTTCCCGGAGTCCGGCCGAGCATCTCTTTGGCTTCCTTGCCGACGGCTTCCACCTCTCCGGTAGTTTTGTTGATGGCGACAATCGACGGCTCGTTCACCACGATGCCCTTGCCTTTGGCAAAAACAAGCGTGTTCGCGGTGCCCAAATCGATGGCGAGATCCGACGAAAATAGACTGAAAAGAGAGCGTAAATTCATCTATATAAAGGTGGTTGGCTGTTGAGGAACGCTAGCCAGGATTATCCTCCTGCATAGTAACACACCCCCATCCCCCAGTCCCAAAAAGGCCGTCACGGAACCATGGTGAGCGCCCCCGGGAACCGCCATGACAGTCGCCAGCCTTTCGGCAGCCGGCGGCAGAGCGAGAAATCGGACTCGATCCCTCCGATTCCCATGGTATTCCGGGTTCGATTGTAATATGATTTCCCCTACAATCATTTCCCAAAAGGATCAAGTCCGGAACATGCCCACGACAGACTACCTATCCCAAGCCAAATCCTTTTTGAACCGCAACCGGAATATGATCGCGCTCCGCGCGTTGCCGCTGGCATTGATGGCGGCGGCCGCGGCGCATGCCAATCCCAACTTCAATGGCCCGACCACGACCAACATCATCAACGGATGTTCGGGTGGATCGGCCAGCGGCAGCATAACCGGTTCGTCCACCCATGGCGGCCTGGGGTTGACACTATCGGGAAGCGGCAGTCTTTCGGGAGTAATCGGCAGCGGCTGCTTATTCACGCTGCAATGGCAAGGCACCGGATCGGGGAGTTTCGCCGGCACCACCACCACCCTGGCATCGGGTTTCACCATCACTCCGCCCGGCGATGCATTCGTTTTCGGCTGGACGTTGAACGTGCTGATCAATGGAACCCGGCAAGCCCAACTTACCTGCACGTCTTTGCTGGCGCCGGATGTCCGCAGTCCGGCGCCGCGAGGGAGTCCGGCCGATGTTTGCACAGGTGCGCAGACCATCCCGCTCCAAAGCCTGACTACGCCTGCCACGCTGACCTCGTGGGAGGTCGACCTGCTGATCAATATCACGTTCGCCGCCAGCGGAAACGCGTTGACGGTGAGCGTCCCCGCCGATACGTCCATTGATATTCTGGCGACACCGGCTACCCAGACCGTGCCGGCGCTGACTTCGCTTCCGCTGGCTGCCACCTCGGTGATGCTCCTGGCGCTCGCGGCATACGCCATGATCAGCCGCAGACAATCCGGACGCGGTCTACCCGGTCCACCGATGTAACTCGGTTCTTGTCCGGCTCCAAAGCATGCCTGGACAACCGTCGCTCCTGCTGCTTCTGCCGCAGCTCCCGCTGGATTCGGCCAGCGGCGCGGCGCGTTCGCTGACGACCATCGCCGAAATGCTGGCCGGCGCAGGTTATGTCGTCCGCGTGCTGGCGACCACCGCGACGGAACTGCCCGCCAAGGTGGACCCGGTGGAATATCTGGCATCGTCTGGCATCCAGGCGGCGCGCACGCGCAAGACCGGCGATCGCCCGGTGATCTCGTTCGAACATCGCAACCTGTCGTACCGCCTGCTCGATACCGCCCGCGCGCCGGTGCACGCCTGGCAGAAGCTTTACAATCGCCAGTTCGATCGGATGTTCGACGCCGAGCTGGAGGAATTCGCGCCCGATATCCTGTTCACGTATGGCGGCACGCCCGAGGACGTGCGGCGGCGGCGCAGGGCCAGGCGCCAGGGCGTGAGAGTGGTATTCGGGCTGCGCAATTTCGGATACCTTCAGCCGGGCGGGCTCGACGAAACCGACGCTGTCCTGGCCGCCAATCAATTCGTCGCCGACCGCTACCGCGAGGTGCTCGGAATCGAGTGCTCGGCTCTCCCGGTTCCCCTCGAAATGGAAGACGTTCTGGCTCCGGAACGGCAGCCGATCTTCGTCACCATGATCAATCCATCGCGCGAAAAGGGTTTGATGGTCTTTGCCCGCATCGCGGATGAGGTTTGCCGCCGGCGGCCCACGATTGCCATCCTGGTAGTGGAATCGCGCGGGACCGCAGGCAATCTGGCCGCCGCCGGGCAGGCGGGCGGATTCGATCTGCTGCGGCACGAGAATATTCTGGTGACGGGCACCGTGCCGCTGCCGAAGGATATTTACGCCGGAACGCGCGTGCTGCTGGCGCCTTCGGTGTGGGACGCCGCCGGACGGGTGGTCGCCGAGGCCGTCGTCAATGGAGTCCCGCCGATCGTCAGCGACCGCGGCGGGCTGGCCGAAACGGCCAATGGCGGCGGCTTTGTGGTGCCCATACCGGCGGAGGTGACGGTGGAAACGGCCGTGCCCGTGAGCGCGGATTCGGTCGAGTCGTGGGTGGAGCTGATTCTGCGATTGACGGATGACGATGATTTTTACGAAGAGTCGTCGCGCCGCGCTTTGGAGGCCGGGCGGATCTATCGTCGCGAGTCGCTCGCGCCCCGCTACCTGGAGTTTTTCGGGGAATAGCCGGCCGGTGAATCAGACTCGCGGACTACGCGCCATTTCAGTTGTGCGTATCGTCACATTCCAAGCCGCGACGATTTGTGATTTTCCTGGCAGTGAGGAGATCACCGGGTGTATGCTTCACCTGATTCAGCGGTGTGGCTCCGAGCCTTTAAGGGTGGCCACCATTGGGGATGAACTTCTGGGTGCGCGGGTGAACTTCTAAATACTGACTCCCTCCGGAAGGATTTTTGTCGGCTGTAGTGCGTGTGCTGGATCTTTGCCCGACGATTCGCAGGGCGAGCGCCGGGTTCAAGGACGGCCGCCGCTGAGTGAATCGTGAGTAAGCAACGGAGGGAGCTTATGGCCAGCGGCGCGCGTTCGCCATTCCTGGATATCAAGAGTTTCACCACCGACCCCACCGCATCGAGCTCGCCCGGGCCGAACCCGCGCACTGCAAGCCCGTTCCTCTCGGTTTACGAGGTCGGCGAGGAGGGAACGCCGGATAGCGGCGCGCAGGAGCGCCAGCTCTTTGCTTCCGATCTGCACAGCGAGGAAATGGACGAAGCCATTTTCGAAGCGGTCAACGAAGCCTCGGAGATGTACCAACAGGGCGCGGGGGAGCGTTGGGACGGCGAGCGCCTCCTGCGGCAGCATTTCGCGGCGCTCGAACGGGAAGTGAACAAAGCCTTCGACGCAGCCTCGCAGCGGTTTGCGCGAGCCGATCTGGCGAGCCTCGATTCCGGAGAACTGGAGGCCTTCTTCAACGAGTACACGCCGGACCAGGAGCTGCGGCCCGCTTTTGAACATCTGTTCGGGGGCATCTTCAAGGCCATCAAGAAGGTGGCCAGCAAAGCCGTCGATCTTGCGAAGAGCGGCGTGGTGTCGCTGGCGTCGATGGCTCTGGGACCGCTCTTGAACAAGCTGAAGCCGCTGGTCAAGCCTCTGCTCGAGAAGGTGTTGAAGTTCGCGATCGCGCGCTTGCCGGAATCGTTGCGGCCCATCGCCACGCAGCTCGCACAACGCTTCGGATTGGCCAGCGAGCTGGAGTCGGGCGAGCCGGAACATGAAGGCTTGCCGCTGGGAATGGGAGAGATCCAGCGGGAATTCAACCGCGGGATGGCGGACGCGCTGTACGCCCGCGGAGAGGTGGAGCGCAACCTGGAAGTGGCCCGCGCGGTGACGGACAGCGAGACGCCGTTGCGGGATCCGCTGGCCGATCTCGACCGGGCGCGGGAGGAACTGGCCGGGCGATTGAGCAACCTCAAGGAGGGCGAGGATCCGGGACCGGCGTTCGAGAATTTCATTCCGCTGCTGCTGCCGGTGTTGGGCATGGGGATCAAGCTGGTGGGGCGGCCCAGGGTCATTTCGTTTTTAGCGGGCCTGCTGTCGCCGCTGCTGAAACGATTTGTCGGACCCCAATACGCCTCGGCACTATCGAACGCCATCGTGGATGCGGGCTTTCACCTGCTGAACCTGGAGACCGCGCCGGGGGATGCGTCGCGGGCCGCCAGCGGCGCCGTCGCGGCCACTGTCGAAGACACCGTGCGGCGCGTGGCGGCGCTTCCCGAGTACATGCTGGAGGACCAGGAATTGCTCGAAGGCGCCGCGCTGGAGGCGTTCGAGCAGGCGGCCGCGGCGAACCTGCCTCCCGTGCTGGGGGAAGAGATCTACCGCAGGCGGCCGGACTTGCGGGAGAGCGCTGTGGCGCGGGGCGTGTGGGTGGGTATGCCGCACTGCTATCGGCCCCGCTACAAGAAGTACAGCCGGGTGCTGCGCGCTCACCTGACGCCGGAAAAAGCGCAGGCGATCGAGACTTTCGGTGGGGCTTCGCTGGCGGAGTTTTTGGAAGAGCAGTTGGGGCTGGCGCCGGGCGCGGATATGGAAGCCAATGTCCATCTATATGAGAGCGTTCCGGGGACCATGCTTCCGGAGATGGCGCGCCTGGAGGCCAATACGCCGGGGCTGGGAAGCTCGGCGGAGGCGTCGTACGGGCAAATCCACCCGCTGACACCCGAGGCGGCGGGGACGCTGCTGGGAGAGCCGGGACTGGGAAGGCCAATGTCCGCCGAGAGCCTTTCCGAACGGTACGAGATCCGGCCGGGGCAACGCTTCTACCACGTGTGCATGCCAGGGGTGCATCCGCCCATGGCGGTGGCGGGTCCGGGCAGGCTGCGGCGGCACAGTTCGCTGAAAATCCGCCTGGATTTCCCCGCCCGCGAGATCCACCTGCATCTGCACCTGTCGGAGACCGCGGCGCAGAAGCTCCTGATGAAGCTGCGTCAGCAGGGACACGTGGGAAGCATCGTGGCCGCCATGCGGCCCATGCTGGAGCGCAAACTGGAAGCGGCCCTGATGCCGCGGGTCTACCGGCGGGTGCATATCATCCACAAGAGAGTGCCCCCGCGGCATTCCACCGGGCACGCGCTGCGCCATTTGCCGGCGGAGCTCTCCTCGCGCCTGCGGTTTATGCTGCTGCGCTGGACCATCGAGGGTCTCACCGAGTATTTCAAGAACCAGACGCAGCAGGTTCTGAAAGCCATCGAATCGCCCAAAGACGGCGTGACGTTTAGGCTGACCTTTCATAATCCGGCGGTTCTGGATGTGCTGAGCCGCGCCTTCGAGGGCAAGACCACGGCTCCGGATCTGGCGAGTGTGCCGGCGGGAACGCCCAAGACCGATGTGACCGTGGGTCCGGGTTACGTGCATGGCTGACCTGATGGCCGCTCTGCGGCTGCAGTTGAGCCGGCAGGTGGCGCACTGGACATTCGCCGCGGCGGAGCTGGAGGAGTTGGACGAGCTGGCGCCGGCGGCGGCGTGGCGCGAGCTGGAGCAATATCTCGGGGTGACGGTGCGGCGGAAACTGGCGGAGTCGTCGGACCGGCTGGAGAAGCACGGCGCGCTGTTGCGGGCGGCGCTGCAGGCGGCTGGCAGCCTGCCGGAACTGAAAGACGTGGAGCGGCTGTTGATCGGATTTCGGCGGCAGTACCTGCGTACGGAGACCACCCTCGAGTTTTTCGCCGACGCCATCCGCACGCGGACCGATGCGACGTTGGGAGGCCTTCTGCGGGCCTGCGATTCGATCTCCTACCGCAGCATGTCGGCGGTATTGGATCGGCTCGAGAAAGATACGCCGGTGGTGCTGAGTTACCTGGATCGCGGGCTGGGCGCTTCCATTCTGAAGGCGGGGCTGCGGCTTTGGGACGGCACGGACAGCCCCGTGGCGGCCATCAAGGTGACCCGGCACAACCTGTGCCAGCCGACTTCCGTGCTGCACGAGAGCGGGCACCAGGTGGCGCACCTGACGGGTTGGACCGAAGAGATGGCCGCGGTGTACCGGTCGCGGTTGGGAGGAGCGCCGGGAGTGGCCGACGAGTGGGCCGCCTGGACATCGGAAATCGTGGCCGATGCCCACGCCTTCGTGCACGCGGGCTTCGCCGCCGTGGCCACGCTGCACGACGTCGTGGCGGGCGAGAGCAGCATGGTTTTCCGTCATCTGCCGGGGGATCCGCATCCCATCGCGTATCTGCGCGTGCTGCTGGGAGTGGAGATGTGCCGGCAGAGCTACGGAGCCGGGCCGTGGGACGACATGGCTTGGGCCTGGGCGGAGCTCCATCCGCTCGAACGCGCGGGCGAAGAAGCGGGCGCGCTGATCCGCGCGTCCCTGCCGATCCTGGCGCGGGCCGCGGATCTATGTCTCCACCAGCCGATGCGGGGATTTCGCGGCCGTTCCATCAGCGATCTGGTCAACCCCGACCGCGTGCGGCCTTCGACCCTCGAGGAAATGGAGCGAAAGGTGGGCGTGGCGCTGTTCACGTCGACGCACTGGGTCTGGACCGAATCGCTGCGCCTGCTGGCGCTGACGGGTTGGCGGATGGCTACGGCGCCGGAGCGGGCGGTGGATTTTATGAAGCAGCAACAGGCCTGGATGCTGCGCCTGGGAGGCACGGCACAGGCCGCTTGAAAGGGACGTTATGGCCGACAAGGAATCGCGCGAGTCGCGGGAAGAACCGAGAAAAGAACGCGAAGAGATCGAACGGACACGGCGGGAAGTGGTACAGCTTCTGCGGTCGATTCTCGAAGAGGTCACCATCCAGGCACAGGTCCAGATGGACACGCAGGCGCAGAGCTCGGCACAGAGCCGGGCGTTGGGCCGCATGCTGCTGCCGCAGCCTCCCCCGCTGAGCGCCGCGGCGCAGCAAGCCATCGAATTGTACCTGCAGCTGCAGAGCCGTATCGAGCTGACCTGCCCGGTTGGCGTGATCGAGTAAATGAAGGAGAGCCGAGATGTTCATTTGGTTTGCATCCGTACTGCCAGGCCTCGCCAACGACTTATTCACCATGCACCCTGCGGACCTGGTCGCCCTGCTGGATTATGCCTGGGACCACCGGGCCAATGAAGCGCTGGGAACGGGAACACCGCCCGTCCAGGAAACCGGCGATCCCCGCCGCCGCAGCGAGGTGCCGGGACTGACCGGCTCCTGGATGGGCCAGTTCTTCCAGACCACGCCGCCTTCGGCGTCGGTTCAGTTGATCGTCAATGCCATCAACAATACGTTCACCAACTGCAACGGCCTGATCTGGGAGCACCTGTCCTATGCGTACATGGTGGAGAACACGCGCGTGCTGGACGTCTTCCGGCGCGTGATCCAGGAACTGCTGCACGGCGAAAAGCTGGGGTTGATGCACGAAGACACGCAGCAGTGGCTGCGCACAACCGAAGCCCTCTGGTATACCGATCCCGCGCCCTTGTTTATCGGGGCAGTCGCCAGCCATATCCGGCCGGATCTCGGAGCCAGCCGCCGCAACGCCTATCAACGCATGTTCGGCATGGACCTCAACCACGGGATGGACGGCGGAGGGGCGTATCCCTACCCGAAATCGGAGACGGCCAACAACGATTTCGTTTCCATGTTCGAGGAGTTTCTGCGGGAAGTCTGGATCGCCATGATCAACGTGACCAACTTCAGCGGGCCCAAGCCGACCGACGACGCCAAGATCGCCAACCTGGCCACGCGGCTGCACGATATGCTGATGTCGCGCCGCGTCTATGGCACGATTTCGCTCGAGGAATTCAAGGCCATCTGCATGTTGCAGTGGTTCGACCTCACGCTCAGCGACGAGCCGCGGGGAAGCAACCTGCCGATTATCGTGGATCTGCGGGCCGAGGCGGCCAGCCCGGAGGAACGGCTGTTCAAGATCGCGCAGCGGGTGGGGTTGCCGGCGCACGGGCTTTCCAAGAGCTACCTGCAAATCGCGTTTCCCATCTCGCGGATTCTGATTCTGCTCGAAACCGCCGCCATGAACGACGTTACCGCCGTTCAGGCTCTCTACACGCCGGGATCGCAGATCGAATCGGACATGCGGACGATCATCATGCACTGGTCGGTCATCAGCGGCCGCGACATGAAGGCGGGAAAGATCGCCCCGAGTTAGGACGCTATGCCCGCCGGTGAGGAGCGCAAGCCGCAGTTGGATTCGCCTTATCTGAGCGAAGAGCTGTACGCCGCGGAAGAAGAGGCGGAATGGCGGCCGCGCCTTCCCCTGCTGGAAGCTCTGACGCCGTTCGCCCGCGCGTTCGAACCGGGCGGCGGGAGCGAGGCGTGGACTGGCGGAAGGGCGGAGGGGCTTGCCCTGGAGGAGGAGACCGAAGAGGGCCTGCGCAAGAAGCTGACGCGCCTCTCGCTGCTTCCCCATTTCGTGGAAGTGCACGGCGCCGACATCGCGCTCACTCCGGCGCAGATGGATCCGGGAATCTACGATGGGCAGGAGAAATACCTGGTCGCGACGGATCTTCAGAAGTGCCTGAACGCGGCGATGGACACGCCCAAGTTCCGGCACATCAAGGCGGCGCTGGTGGACCTGACGAAGGACGTCAACAAGCCGGAGTTCGCCGGGTTCAATCATAAAACGCAGGTTTTCATCGCCAGCGTGGGAAAAATCGCGGCCATGCTGGCGGCGTTCCAGCTACGGCACGATTTGCGGGCGGCGCTGGCGAAAAAAGGCTCAACCACCCTGAAGGACCTGTACGCATCCGTGCGCGACGATTGGGCCGCCACGCAAACGGTGCCCAGGACCAGGCCGACCGAGTTCACCAAGGGGATCGCTTTGCTGGGGAAAGTGGTTCTGGCGGGCGGCAGCGAGGTGGCTCTGGGCGCCACGCTGCCAAAATCGCCGCGGTTGGAAGCGATGTTCGCAGCCGCCAGTCCTCCGGCGATCGAATTCACCAGCACGGGCCAGGATCACGACCACCTGGACAGCCTGATCACGGAATACAACAACCGGAGCCATGAGGTCGACGATCTGACCGAAAAGGCCCGGAGCAGGGACTCGCGGGTGAGCGATCCCGCCAGGACAGCGCTCGCAAAGGCGCGAGAAGACCTGGCGAAGGCCGCCAGCGACATCGAATCGCTGGGAACGCTCGAGCGGCTGCGGGTAGCCATGGGCGGACTAGTGCCGGCCTCGAACCTGGCAATCTCCACCATCGTGCGGGACGTCGGCTATCCGTATATTGCATCGACGCTGCTGCAGTCGGGATTGTACGATACCAACCGCAACGGCGGCCTATGGCTGGGCGCCGACTATTTTTCCACCGCCTGGACGGGCGCGCCCGGCGGCGGCGTGGCGCAGAGCGGCACGGCTGGATCGCTGGCCGCCATGATGACCCTGATGGTGCAAGGCCGCCTGGTGGACCCGGCTTCCAGCGCGGACATGCGCGCGCTGGTAAAGAAAGAGCCGAATCCGACGCATCCGGGAATTGCGAGCTGGTTCAAAAGAGGGCTGGAGCAGTTGGCCGATGGGGGATCGATCGTCCAGGTGCTCTCCAAGCTGGGCGCCGCCGATCATGGCGTGGACGACTGGACATTCATCGAGCGCAAAGTGGATCACGACCATACCACCTTGCGTTACGTCGCCGTGGGCCTGCGCGCCGGAAGCTCCGCCGAACTGAAGGATCTCATCCTGGAATTCGACAAGTGCATTCTGGCCAACAACGGACTGGCTCCCGCGGCGGGAGGCCACGGCGACCAGCACGAGGCGGAATTGCAGTCGGCCGATGAAAATCGGCAGTCCGCCGAGGCGGAGGCGGACAGGGCTTGGGCGTCGCAGGCAGGCGAACCATCCGGCGAAGAGGAGGCTTCCGCCGAGATGGAGGCGCCGGCCGAGGAGAGTGAAACGCCGTTTCGCACCGACCACCTGCCGGCTAGGGCGCAGGCGCAATTCGCGAAAGGCGCCTCAGCCTGGAGAGACGCGGTGACGGAGGCGATTCGGGGAGGGATCGCCGACGCCGGCGCACTGGCCGATCTCATATTCTTTATGCAGCACCCCGAGCGCATGAAAGCCTCGGCGGGCACGGCAATCGGCCGCGGCGAAGCCGATTTCTTCAAACTGCGCGCGGAATGGAACCTCTACCACACCATCGCCACCGGCATCCTGGCCCCGGCCGGCTCGCAGCCCGCTTGCTCTGTATTTGTCGCCGCCAACCCGGCCGGGAACTACGAGGAGTATGTCGCCGCGCCCACCACCGGGCGCGTCACGCTGATGGTCAACGGCCGGAATTTGAGCCTGCCCGCCTCCGTGCGCGACGAGACTGGCGCATTCGACGGCATGCAGGAAACCGTCGTATCCCTGGGAAAGGGCGATTCCATATTCCTGGCCAACTGGCAGTTCATTCCGACGGCTGTCCCCCTGACCAGGCCCGGCCCTCCGGGAATCTCGAACTGGGGCGAACTCTTCAAAGCGAAAGCCGCCGAAGGGGTCCGGATCCGCATGATCATTGCCGATCTTCCTCCGAAGGCCAGTGCTTTCCAGACCGATCTCAAACCTGTCAACAGTCTCATCGCCGGCCTGCCCGATGCAGCACTCGACAACTGGAAATACGTATTCAGCCCGCACCCCGCGACCATGGCCCTGGTCGGCCTCGTGGGAGCTCATCATCAGAAATTCATGGTGGTGCGAAAGGGCAAAAGCGCCATCGCCTATTGTGGCGGCCTGGATATTTCGCGCAATCGCACCCCGGCCGGCTGGTCTCCCAATTTTGTCTGGCACGACATCGAAGCCAAGCTCGAAGGGCTGATCGCGCACGACCTCGAGCGGGAGTTTGTGCTGCGCTGGAATCGGGAGAAGGACAAGTCATCGGCCAGCGCTTTGAAAGGCTGGAAGCCCCTGGAAGAACTGGTCCCGGCGCCGGTGGAGGCTCCCGATCAGGATCCTCGCGTCAATCCGCACAAGATACAGATGCTGCGAACGGTGTCCGTCGGAATGGAGCCCAAGGACATCCGCCGGGACGATATCTGGCAGGGCTATTTTGCGCTCATCGGCTGCGCCAGAAGCTTCCTTTACATGGAAAACCAGTATTTCCACGAACCTGTGATGGCGGACGCCATCGTGAAGCAAGCCCAGGCACAGCCGGAACTGATCGTCCTCATTGTAGTTTCCGGTGAAACCGACGACCCCGATAGTGTATATACGCAGCACATGCACTCCCTGCGCCACGAGTTCTTCACCCGCTTGTGCAAGGGCATCCCGGCAAACCGGCGCAGGGTGTACACGATGACCCACCGGCTGGTCCACTCCAAATTTGCCATGATCGACGATCGCGCCATGACAGTAGGCTCGGCCAATGCCAATCCGCGGGGCTTCTTCCTGGACACCGAACTCAACATCATGCTCGACGATCCGGCCACCGTTCACAATTTCCGGCATCGCCTTTGGGCCCATGACCTGGGCATTTCCGCCGCGACCGTGGCCGGCTGGAAAGTGGCCGACTTCATCTCCAGCTGGGATGCCGTCGCCAAGGCCAACGCCGGTAAAACTCCGGACAAAATGGCCGGCGAGGGCGTCGTCATATACGACATCAACAAGGATCCCGGCAAGAGGAACCCGCTGATCCCGGACGTTCTGGCGGAAGTGGAAGAATCCTGACTTTCATCTGACCTTTCGGGTTTTACAGATCGGGACGCCTTCGGATTTCGGCCGGCTTGATGAATTCGGCGGAATTCATGCCAACGGTACGCCTGGATTCACCGTCCTATTGCTCAAGCGCCACAACGGAGGTGGAAATGGCACGATTCATGCGCCTTCTTGCATTCACGATGCTGTGTGCTATCGCACGCGGTCAATCCGGTGATCCCGCGTCGAAATTCGAAGTCGCTCAGATTCAACTCAGCCGGCCGAGTGCCCGGCGGTTCATGACGGGACCCGTGCGGCAGGGCGTCCGGTACGAGCTGAAAAACGCCACCATGGCAGACCTGATCAGTACCGCCTACGGAGTCGACTCCGATAAGGTCGCCGGCGGTCCGAGCTGGATCGAGTTCGACCGCTTCGACGTGGTTGCAAAGACTCCGCCCTCGACCCCCGCGGATGCGTTGAAGGGCATGCTCCAGGCGCTGCTGGCAGACCGGTTCAAACTGAAGGTTCATAGCGAAACCAAGCCCTACCCAGCCTATTCTATGACGGCGGGGAAGAATCCGAAGCTCAAAGAAGCCCACGGCTCGGAGGATCATGGATGTCAATTCCGTATTCAGGGTCTGCCGGCCCGCGGCGGTCCCGCTGAAGGGCCGGCGACTCCGCCCAACCTCGTCGCCTCGTGCCACAACGTAACCATGGCGTCACTGGCGGACATGATCGCCGAGTTTGCCCCGCCGCAAATGGTCAACGGCACGCAAAGCCGCAGTAAGGTGAAGGACGATACCGGCCTCGCGGGCGCCTATGACGCGGAATTCCAGTTCTCCCTGGACGATCGGGGCGGCGACACCGCCATGATGGACAACATTGAGAAGCAGCTCGGGCTGAAGCTGGAGCCGGTAGAGGTTCCGATGACCGTGATGGTGGTGGACGGCGTCGATCGAAAACCCACGGAGAACCCGGCGGACGCGGACGCGAGTTTTCCGCCTCTGCCGGCCGAATTCGAGGTCGCGTCGCTAAAGCCGAGCGCTCCGCTGCCGCCTCCAGGAACGCGTATGGCCCGCGGGCCGGCATACCAGAACGATCGGGTGAATCTGGTCGGAAGCACCTTGCGGCAGTTGATCAACATCGCCTGGAATATCACCGGCGATGACATGGTGGCGGACGTGCCGAAGTTCGCCGAGTCCGACCGCTATGATGTCGTCGCCAAGGTGCCCTCTTCGGTCGCGGTCGTGACTCGCGGACCGGTCGACGTAGACCTGTATCGTCCCATGTTCCAGCAACTGCTCATCGACCGATTCCAGATGAAAATTCATTTCGAAGAACGGCCCGTGAATGCATACGTGTTGTCCGCGGTTAAGCCCAAGCTCCAGAAGGCCGATCCGGCGAATCGCACGCGCTGGATCGAAGGACCTGGCTCGGATGGAAAGGACCCGCGTAAGGCCAACTCCGCTCTGGGGAGGCTCGTCACCTGCCAGAACATGACCATGCCGGAGTTCGCGGCGTTGCTTCCCAGCATCGCCCCGGGCTATTTGCGAACCCTGGTCCAGGATGAGACCGGGCTCGAAGGCGCTTGGGATTTCACTTTGAACTTCAGCGGCGCCGGCATCATCAACGGCCAGGGACGCGGCTCCGACGTTGCCGCAACCACCGGAGCCCCCTCTGCCGCCGATCCCAGCGGCGGGCTTTCGCTCTCCGACGCCATCAGCAAACAGCTCGGACTGAAGCTGGAGATGCAAAAGCGGCCGATGCGCGTTCTCGTCATCGACCACATGGAACAGAAACCCAAGGAGAACTGAAAGTACCAGCGCGATCGACCACGAGATCACCCCTACAGCACCGCCGCCGAATGTATCCCGTTCGATTCCAGGACGCCGGCCATCTTCTTCAGCGCCGTCTTATGAATTTGCGACACGCGGCTTTCGTTCACCCCCAGAATCTCGCCGATCTCGCGCATGGTCAGGTCATTGGTGTAATACAGAAAGACCACTTTCTGATAACGCTCCGGCAGGGTACCGATCGCCCGCGCCAGCGTGTTCTGCAACTGGACCTGTTCGCAAATCCGGTCGGGACGCAGCTCGGGCGTAGCGGCGAACTCCTGCAGCCGGTCGCGATCGTCGGCTGATTCCGGATTGCCCGAGACCACGCCTACCGTCCGTAATTCCATCTGCATGCGCCGCCAGCGCGTCATCGAAAGACCCAGCGCGCCCGCTACTTCGTTCTCCGACGGAACCCGGCCGAGGCGCGTCTGCAGGTCACGCGTGGCCGCTTCCACCTGGCGCTGCCGCCGCCGCAAATCGCGCGATGCCCAGTCCAGCTCCCGCAGGCTGTCCAGAATCGAGCCCTTGATGCGGTGCTTGGCATAACTGTGGAAAGCCACGCTCTTGCCGGCATCGTACTTGGCCACGGCATCAAACAGGCCCATCACGCCGGCATGGATGAGGTCGTCCAGGTCGACGTGCACCGGCAGGTTCTCGTGCACGCGGATGGCGATCGCCTTCACCAGCGGAAGATGATCCAACACAATCCGGTCCCGCGCTTCACGTGAAAGGCTCTGCTGCCGCCGCCGTACTGACACACTTCGAGCCCGCATCGTTTTCTCCTTTTTTGTCTTAGGTCTAGCGGGCGAGCCGCCCGTTCGCCGGGCGCTAAGAGTGCAACATTATTACCAAAGGTTATTAATACCTAAATACATGATTTATCGCTCACTTTGGTTAGCAGCGGCGTTTCACTTTGAATCGCGCGTTTCAACCTGAAACACGCGATACGCTCTGCCGCGCGCCGGCGCAATCGGCGACGAACCGCTCCGCGAAGACGGGGTTCGACAGGAAGTGGAGATGGAGGTAGCTCCCACAGGTCCGGTGCACCCGGTAGCCCTCGGAGGCCCCCTGGTAAATCCGGGTAACCTGCGCCGGCATCGGATCGGCCAGGGAGTAGCGGAATTCGTGGCCGCGGGCGCATTCGCCGGGACCCAGCCAAGGCGATTCGGCGCCGCCTTCGACTTCCGAGTACCCGAGCCTCGCCAGCCGGCTGTGCATTCGCACCCGGGTGGGGAAGGCGCCAGTCATGGGCCAGGCTTGTCCATCAGAATCGATGATGGCCTCGCAGAGATACATGAATCCGCCGCACTCGGCGTACACCGGCTGGTCGAGATCAACGAACTCCCGAATGGCCGACCGCATGGCGGTGTTCGAGGAGAGCGCCGCGGCATGCAGCTCCGGATAGCCGCCGCCGAGATACAACCCGCCTAAGCCGGCGGGCAAGCGGCGATCGGCGATGGGGCTGAACTCGATCAGTTCGGCCCCAAGCGAGCACAGCAGATCGAGATTGTCCTGGTAGTAAAAACAGAACGCGGGGTCGCGCGCGACGCCGATGCGAGCCCTCACAGGAGACAGGAGGCGCGGCTCCGGCGGCGCCGGCCGAGGACGCCTGCTCACTTCGAGCAGGCGATCGAGCTCGAGGTGGGACTCGATGCAACCCGCGAGGCTCTCCAAATATGCCGGCGTCAGCGACTCGGTTGCCATGCGCAGCCCCAGATGCCGCTCCGGCAGCGTGAGCGCCGCGTCTTTCGGCATATAGCCGACCGGCGCCGGCCGGCACCGCGCCGCCAGCGATTTCCGGATGTACTCGTAGTGGCGTTCGCCGGCCACACGATTGGCCAGGACCGCGGCAATTCGCACGTCGGGAAACAGCGTATCGAAACCGTGTACCACGGCGGCGGCGCTGGCGGCCATGGCCGATGCATCCAGAATCAGCAGCACGGCCGCGTCCATCCAGATGGCGATCTCGGCGGTAGAACCCGCCAGCGACGCCCCATCCTTGCCATCGAAAAGACCCATGGCGCCTTCGACCACCGCCGCGTCGGCATCGGCGGTTGCGCGGGCGAAGATTTCCAGGTTGGCTTCCCGCGAGAGCATCCAGCCGTCCAGGTTATAGCCGGGCCGTCCCGTGGCGGCGTGGTG
>Ga0335078_10001904_pt1 | contig 31583 bp, 30 predicted proteins | sample Lox_Sample_32_FD_206711 | JGI IMG/M metagenome (GOLD analysis project Ga0335078, IMG submission 206711) | Soil microbial communities from Loxahatchee National Wildlife Refuge, Florida, United States - Lox_Sample_3.2 | ecosystem: Environmental > Terrestrial > Soil > Wetlands | place: USA... | reverse complement strand
ACGCCTGGCTCGGACAATTTCGGAGATTGCTGGTTCGTCATGAACATCTACTCTCCATCTACTACGCGTTCTTCTATCTTGCTTGCTTCTGGATTACGCTCCGGAGGTATTTTTGAAACACGCTCTACCTATTGCGAGCGTTCTTGCAGGATGGTCTAGGCTGGCAGGCAAGTTTTGCATGAATTCCAGAATAGACATACGATGGAAAGACAGTTACCCCAAAAAGATCTTAAAATTGCGCTATTATCAAGGGCTTTCATCTCTCATGTAACCACAATGCCACTTCTCACCGAAGCCGATACTTGTCGTCTGTATGTAGTGCCCAAGCTCTATGGAGCCGGTTGGACGGACGAACAAATCAGCGAACAAAAAAGCTTCACCGACGGTCGGATCGTCGTCGCCGGGGCGAAGGTAAAGCGCCGACCCCAAAAGCGTGCGGATTATCTTCTTCGGTATCGACGCGATTTTCCAATTGCCGTCGTTGAGGCGAAGGCGATTTATTCCCATCCTGGAGATGGACTCCAACAGGCTAAAGAGTATGCGCAAATACTGGGGTTGAATTTCGCATACGCTACGAACGGTCGAGGCATCGTTGAGCACGATTTTCTTACGGGTAGAGAAATCGACCTCGAAACGTTCCCCAGTCCTGATGATTTATGGAACCGGCTTCGGGCTGGACAGGGGATCGACGAACAGACTGCCGCGCGAGTGCTCGCGCCGTATTACCACCTTTCCGGCAAGTCGCCTCGGTACTACCAAGAGATCGCGATCAACCGCGCTGTTCAGTCAGTTTTGCAGGGCAAGCGTCGTGTACTTCTGACGCTTGCAACCGGCACTGGCAAGACAGTCATCGCTTTCCAAATTTGCTACAAGCTCTGGAGCTCTCGTTGGAACCGCTCAGGAGAACACCGCCGACCTCGCATTCTCTACCTCGCTGATCGCAACGTGTTGGTCGATGATCCCAAAGACAAGACATTCGCGCCCTTCGGTGACGCACGTTGGAAAATCTCTGGACAGGCCGTAAAAAGTCGCGAGATGTATTTCGCGACTTACCAGTCAATCGCCCGGGATGAACACCGTCCTGGCCTCTACCGAGATTTCCCAAAAGACTTCTTCGATCTGATCATTGTGGACGAATGCCACCGGGGAAGCGCGCGGGACGAAAGCAACTGGCGTGAGATCTTGGAATACTTCGAGCCTGCCTTCCAGATCGGTATGACGGCGACGCCACTTCGTCAGGATAACAAGGACACTTACGCATATTTCGGCAATCCTCTTTATACCTATAGCTTGAAGCAGGGTATCGAGGATGGTTTCCTTGCTCCATATCGGGTTCACCGCGTCGTGTCCACTGTGGACGCCGCCGGATGGCGACCGACCAAGGGTGAATTCGACCGATATGGCCGTGAAATTCCTGACGGAGAATACACGACAAAAGATTTCGAAAGATTGGTGTCACTCAAGGTCCGTACCCAAGCTATAGCGAAGAACCTCACAGATTTCCTTAAGAAGACTGATCCGTTCGGCAAGACCATCATTTTCTCTGTCGATCAGGAACACGCCGAGGAAATGCGGAAGGCGATCAACAATTGCGTCACGGAAATCGTGCGCGAGCATCCAGATTACGTCGTTCGCGTGGTGTCCGATGAAGGACAGATCGGGCGAGGCTACCTCGACAGGTTCATGGACGTGGAAACCCTTGTGCCTACCGTGGTCACGACATCGCAGATGCTCACGACTGGCGTGGACGTTCCAACCTGCAGAAACATCGTTCTCGCGCGGGTCATCAACTCAATGACCGATTTCAAGCAAATCATTGGTCGCGGTACTCGAGTGCGCGATGACTACGGGAAGCTCTATTTCAACATTTTGGACTACACCGGAAGCGCCACTCGTCTGTTCGCTGACCCGGACTTCGATGGCGAACCGGCATTGATCACGGAAGAGGAGATGGACGCCTCAGGCACGCAGGTCGAAGTGAAGGTGGTCGAACCGGAAAAGCCCGAGGATCTCGAAGACGTCGAGTTCAACGAGCACATTGACCGGGAGCCGGGCGATGCTCCACCGAAGAAATATTACGTAGACAACGGGTCGGTAGAGATCGCCGCTCATCTTGTCTACGAGCTCGACGGGAACGGAAAACAGCTTCGGGTAGTCAAGTTCACGGATTACACCGCCGACAAGGTGCGCAGCATGTACCCTTCCACTGTGGCGCTTCGATCGAAATGGAGCAACGCTGAAGAACGAGCGGGGATAATCCAGGCGTTGGAAGATCGCGGGATATCGTTTGACGAGCTTGTGGCTGCGGCAAACCAACCCGAGGCTGATCCGTTCGACCTCTTGTGCCACGTTGCCTTCAGCGCGCCCTTGCGGACGCGGCGGGAGCGGGCAGAATTGTTGCGGAAAGAAAAAAAGGACTTCTTCGACCGCTACGGACCGGAGGCTCGGCAGGTCCTCGGGGAAATGCTCGACAAATACATCGAATACGGTACGGCGCAGTTCCAGATACCGGAAATTCTCAAGATTCCGCCAATTTCAGAGCGGGGCACGGTTCCGCAGATCGCGGCCCTTTTCGGCGGAGCAGATAACATGCGCAACGCCGTGAGCGAAATGCAATCTCTCTTATACGCCTCGTAATATTTGAAAACACCCATGACACCGCGTAAAACGAAGAATGAATTATCGCAGTCCACAGCTCAGCAGCTCGCGAGCATCGTGAAGTCCAGCCGCGACATAATGCGGAAGGACAAGGGCTTGAGCGGCGACCTCGACCGATTGCCAATGCTCACATGGATTATGTTCCTAAAGTTTCTCGACGACATGGAACAGGTCCGCGAAGAAGAAGCAAAGCTAGCTGGAAAGAAATTTCGCCAAGCCATTGACCCTCCCTATCGCTGGCGAGACTGGGCATCGAAAGCCGATGGGATGACGGGTACGGAACTCATCGCCTTCATCAACCAAGAAGAGGCAGTACGGCCCGACGGCAAAAAGGGCCTCGGCTTGTTTGCCTACCTTCGGTCGCTACAAAGTGCGAATGGCGACCGGCGTGACGTGATCGCGAATGTGTTCGAAGGCACTGTTAATCGCATGATTAACGGGTATCTCTTGCGCGACGTCGTCAATAAAGTGAATAACATTCATTTCACGTCGCGCGACGAGATTCATACTCTCGGCCATCTCTACGAAAGCATGCTTCGGGAAATGCGAGATGCGGCAGGCGATTCCGGCGAATTCTATACACCGCGGCCACTGGTGAAATTCATCGTGACGGCGGTGGGCCCCAGACTGGGAGAGACGGTACTCGACCCGGCAGCCGGGACCGGAGGATTCTTGGTTGAAGCATTCGAGCATCTCAAGATGCAGGCGAAGAAGGCTGAAGATTTCGCGAGGTTGCAAAAAGAGACGCTATCCGGTGTCGAGCCGAAGCCGTTGCCGTATCTCCTTTGTCAGATGAACCTATTGCTACACGGAGTCGAATATCCGGAAATCGATTCAGGAAACGCACTTCGCTTTCCTTTGCGCGAAATTGGAGATAAGGATCGCGTAGACGTCATCGTAACTAATCCGCCATTCGGAGGAGAGGAAGAACGCGGGATTCTGTCAAATTTTCCTGAGGACAAACAGACTGCCGAGACAGCGCTCCTCTTCTTGCAACTCATCATGCGCAGACTTCGTCGTGTGGTGGGTGGATCAAAGGGTGGTCGGTGCGGAATGGTTGTCCCGAACGGTGTTCTATTCGGCGACGGAATCTGTGCTCGTATAAAGGAGGAACTGCTTAAGGAGTTCAACTTGCATACGGTTGTCCGATTGCCTACCGGAGTTTTTGCTCCGTATACATCAATACCCACAAATCTCCTATTCTTTGATCGCTCCGGGCCGACAAAGCAGATTTGGTATTACGAACAGCCGCTGCCTGAGGGGCGCAGAGGGTATAGCAAGACCCAGCCAATGCGCTTTGAGGAGTTCCATGCATGTTTGGCATGGTGGAAAGAGCGGCAAGAAAATGAGAGGGCTTGGAAAGTTTCAGCCAAAGACATTCTTAAGTACGACGAAAAGGGCGATCTCATTTCGGCAAATCTTGATGTACGAAATCCTAGATCAAAGGATGACGTTACACATCTACCGCCAGATAAACTCGTCGCGAATATTTTAGAGAAGGAAGCGCGAATCACAGAGATAGTACGCGGGATCAAGGAACTACTGGCAAATCACGAAGCATGACGACTCAGTGGCAAAAAATAAGATTAGGTGATGTGCTTCAACTTGATGTCGAGCGGATTCCTGTGGACAGCGGGACTTCTTACCCGATGGTAGGAGTTCTTAGCTTTGGCCGCGGGTTGTTTGAGCGCCAGCCCATCGAAAACGGGAATACTAGCTACAAGTTCTTTTATCGGCTGAAAGCAGAGCATGTTGTGATGAGTCAGTTGTTTGGCTGGGAGGGAGCACTCGCGTTGAGCTCTAAAGAATTCGCCGGCAAGTTCTTGTCGCCTCAATTCCCGACGTTTCTGTGTCGGAGCGAAAAGCTAGATCGTGAATTCCTTGGTTGGTTAATGCAGCGGACCGCGTTTTGGGACGATCTTGGATCTCGCGCTTCGGGGATGGGGGACCGGCGTCGAACTCTGAATCCCGAAGCGTTGTTTGCGTGTGAGATCCCTCTACCACCTCTCTTGGAACAGCAACGGATCGTTATGCGTATTCAAAAAATCGCAGGGCGGATGCGGGAGCTGCAGCAGTTACGAGCGCTTTCAACGAAGGAGACTGAGACAGTTCTTGAGACTGCAATCGGCTTGATGATTGGGGAAGGTTGGCCAGTTGTCCAATTACAGGACGCAGTTGACCCGGAGCGCCCGATTACCTATGGGATCGTACAAGCTGGTCCAGATTTTCCAGGAGGCGTACCGTACATCCGTGTGAGCGACATGGCTAAGTCGCAACTGACACCTAATGGAATGCTCCGCACCCATCCTGAAATTGCGGCCCGATATCGACGGTCGGCCGTTCGTACTGGCGATATTGTTTTTGCGATTCGTGCGACGATCGGCAAAATGCGCTTTGTTCCACCGGAATTGAATGGTGCCAATCTCACGCAAGGAACTGCCCGCATTGCGCCAAATGCCAGATCAATCGGACGCTATCTGTTCTGGGCTCTTCGTAGTCGCAAAGTAGGCGAAACAATCAGAGAGTCGACAAAAGGATCAACGTTCAAAGAAATCACCCTTGGTCGCCTCAGGACTATTCCCATCCCACTACCTCCAATTCGTGAGCAGGAAACAATTGTTACTGAACTGGATGAACTGCAGCGGCGTGTAGACTGCGCAAATCATCTTCAAGCTGAAGTATCAGTGGAGTTGGATGCGCTGCTGCCCTCAATTCTTGACAAAGCATTTAGAGGGGAACTTTGAAAGGGCCGAACAGTATGGTCACATTCGACCAGCTCTCGAAAACGATCAAGGCGACACACCGACAGATATGGGACGATTGGTATTGCGGATCAAACTATGTTCCGGCTCGCTTACAGATTGAGCAGTCAGACCAAGCCTCTGGATACAGCCACTCAAACAATCAGATCCTCTTAGCAATCCCTTCGGGAAATCTCGAAGATTTTGATGTTCTCAATGTTGACGGTTGGCCCCTTTGGAAGATTGAACTAGTTCATGAATTGTTACACGAATGGCAGATGAAAATGCCTTGCGTCGTGACACCCCAAGCGGAAGAATTGTGCAGAAGACACAAACCCAGAGATTGCGGCCGTGGCCACGATCCTGATTTCTTTCAAGCCATTATTGAAAGATCTCCATACTTTGAAATGACGCCCGAAGAACTAATTGAAAAGATTTGAATTCAGGGAATATGGTCTGTAATAAAGGGATATTTCTTCGTGATTTGTTCGCTTTTGGACGATGTAGACGATTTCGTAGCTGCGAGAGCACACGAGTTCAACAGGTTTCAACAGAATCTAGCCTCTAGCCGCAAGTTATTCAAAATCAATACAATACGATCAACGAAATTCTACAGATTTCAATAAGGCTTGGAATCTGGTTCGGGACCAGGGGGTCGGAGGTTCAAATCCTCTCTCCCCGACCAATCTTTTCAAGCACATAAACGCTGCTTCTGGTTTTCCGTCTACATCGATGGTGTCGAAATTGTAGACGGTGCCTGCATCGCTGATTTTCCATCTGCATTTCCGGAGAGACTTCCGTAGTGACTTTTCGGTGAAGCTCTCATTGATTTCTCACGCGAAATGCCACTTGAGAAGTGCGAGTGGGATGCCACGACTGAATCGCAGAAGATAAAAGAGAAGGACCTTAAGATCTCCGACTGACGGCCGATCAGTCGCACCAGCCCAAATTTCCTAAGAATGAAAGTCGCGAATGTGCCATCTGTATGCCTCTCGTGATTGCGACAGGACGCCTCCTTAGAGGTTCAATACTCATTCGGTGAGCGACGAGTTCGATAAAATGGTCTGTAAGTTACGAGCTATCAGCAGCTTGCGGATGTGTTTGTGCAAACCTGTGATCCTGTTTGGCGCGTACTAGTTCCTCGTGAGAACGGGTGTAGAACGGCATTATCCGACAAGGAGGCAGGCCATGTACGAGGAACAGACAGCAAACTCTCAACGACGGATCGCAGTGGTAAGGGTAGAGATGCGGTGACAGATCAACTCAATCTATACGTGCAGGCGATTGAATGACCGGCGAGGCAGTGCGTCCTGTCGCTGTTGTACTCGGTGGATCGGGTCAAATCGGGCAGTATCTGGTCAAAGAATTTCTGGATCGCGACTGCCAAGTTGCGTCTGTCTCTCGTGGCCAGTCCCATATCTCGTTTGTGCAATCGCTCGGGACCAAAGAAAGGCCACAGGTTTTCCTGGCAGACGTAGGCGACCAAAGGCAAGTACAAGATTGTTTCGAGAGAATTTCGAGGATCTTCGGGCGAATGGACTTCGTAGTTTACGGTCCAGGTATCGCTCCAGATATGGATCTCCCGCTAGCCCGGTATGCTCTGGAGGCGTGGGACGCAACGTTTCGCGTTTATGTCCGGGGGCTGTTCATATGCTTCCAGGAGGCCGTTAAGTATCTCGCCCCCGGTGGGCATTTCTTAGTCCTCAGCTCTGCGGTGACCCGATTTCCTCCGAGCAATATGCCTCCCTTTCACGTGGGGCACTATGCTGCCGCGAAGGCGGCTGTAAACGAATTTTGCAAGTGGGCGCGCCGGGATCTTCACGAGAACAAGTGCCTGCTTTCCCGGCTCGCGCCGTCTGCCGTGGATGTGCCCTTTCATAGGAATGCCCCTGCATATAGGCGACCTGCCGTCATGCTCCCACTCGATCTCGTCGTGTCGAAGCTCGTGAACGCTGCCCTCAGCGGGAACGAGATTGACGAGGAACTCACCGGCGCTGAATAGGCGATTCTTGCCACTTTTGTTACAGCCTCCCGACTGGAAAGTGTTCGTGCCAACATTACGAGATTCCCAACCATCTCAAGACAGCACCTTCCACAGCGTTAATAATTATCCATCCACTCGTTCAGATAGCGGGAATTTAACATCTACGGAGTCGAGCCGATGGCGCAAATTATGTTGGTGGGTTTCGAGCAAACATTTCAGCAGTCTCTCTTGGAAGAGTTACGCCGACACGGGCATGTAGGCAGGGAACTCGAACCCGCCATGTCGTTTGCTCGGGTTCTGGAAAGTGAAGGGCGCGACATCGACGTTGTCGTAGTTGATGCTACATCAGAAAAGGCCTGCATAGTCGAATACATGGCCACTTTGCAATCTTTTCGTAATGTCAATGGGCTACGCCCGATGATTCTCTGCATTACTCGCGTATCTCGCGGAGCACAGTTCGAACTCGGATTGGAGCGAAAAGGAGCACGAGTCTATGGCTACTGAGCCTCAGGCCAGTATCATCGCCCGCATCGATGTCGTGTTGGCAGAACTTCGTGAACTGCAGGTTGGGCCTTACTTTAAGATCGCTCACCGATTCCAGAGGGCGCTACTTGGTTGCGAACCCGGCGAAGAGGTGTGGTCGGTATTTCTTATATACCGAGGTCGCGAATACCCCATCCCGTTTAGTCTGGCTCTTTTGCTGCTCTTTGATTACCTTGCCCGGACGCGTCATTCACCACAACTAGCCACGCAAATCGCGGCCGGTCTAAGAAGATCCGAATTCGTCCAACTCCACGGTGCAAACGCGGGGGCCGTTCAGATTCGAAAATACAGCGGGTCGGCGATTAAAGAGTACATAAAGCGGATGAGGCAAGCGCTGGGGAAGGTTTTCGCGGAAGCCGGCTTGCCGATAGCGGCAGAACGCGTCATACGTTCGGAAGCAACGGATGGGAATGGTGTTCGGTATTGCATAAAGGCGTCAGTCGATTGGGTACACTTGCGCGACGAATTAGAGGACTCGGTCGGCAATCTAGTGAATAGCTAATCAGGGGTCAAGGATACTGCTTGCACACGGCTGCCAAGACATTCCCACAACGAGCCGGCAGTTTTGTGGTCAGTGGATTGGGTCGGATGGCAAGTTTGTCCCTGAGTATTGGGGCCATCTACTGGCCGACTACCGAAACCGCTTCAATTCCGTCTACCTCTTCGATGCAAACACCCCACGGCCTCGAGCCATCTGCTTGAAATTAAATGAAAGCAGCCGGAGACAAAAGTCCTCGGGCACCTGAGCCCAAGCCAGAGGGCCGGCCTCGAAGACGGCTTTTGGCTGAAGGAAGATCTGCACGATTGATCCCATTCTTGGCAAGATTGTTTGTCTCCAATCCCTCCACTGGCGTCCTTTCGCCAGAACACATAGGCGATTAACGGTGCAGCAATCTCTTGGCTCTGGCTCATCTAACGGCCCATCCGCCGGATCGTACCCGTCTTGGTAGCCGCGTTACGAAATCCGAAATTTGTCTTGGGGTCCCCTGCTTCGGGCGCACACTCTATTGGCCTTCATGTGAGGTATCAACAGTGGACCCCGATTCTTGAGCGAGAAGGCGATGCGAAGCCCAACTCCCTGGCCGCTCATCGTGAGCATTCCGCTTTTTGTAACAAGTTGCTGTTAGTCTCCTTTCCACAGGCTCCGTGCAAATAGCTTGCTGTGTTTTTTATGCGCTCGCTTGGATGTGTTTGGGAAGGGCAATGCTCCAAATCCGCGAGAATTTGGAGCAAACGGACTTATACCTGAGCCAATCGACTCTCCTTCCGTGCAAATGGATCGAGGTTTACTCGAATCCGTAGGTCAGGTGCCAGCTCTTGGACCTGAACCTGTCTAATCGGATCAACCAGAGAAGAGATTTGAGATCATGACGCGCCGATTGTGGTTCCTCGCATCTCTCACGGGGTGCGTGCTGTCTTCCTTCTCGGTATTCGCTCAACCGCCGACCATCACCAGCATTTCGTCCTCTAGCGGTGTCGTGGGTATGCAGGTCCTGATCAACGGCAGCGGGTTCGGTACCAGCCAAGGAACCAGCGCTATCGCGCTAAACGGAACCAGTGCTATCCCTGCGAGCTGGAGCGACGCAAGCATTGCCGTGATCGTGCCTTCAGGTGCTACTTCCGGACCATTTTCCGTCATGGTGGGTGGGCAGTCTGCGTACAGCTCAAACTTCAGCGTCACGGCATTGCCTTCTGGGTGGCTGGATTTGGATGTGGGATCGGTGGGAACAGCGGGAAGTGCGACCTACGCCAATGGGACGTTCACGGTGAGCGGCGCGGGCAGCCAGATTTTCGGCGCTGCGGACGCCTTCCATTTCGTCTACTTGCCGGCGTCGGGGGACGGCAGTATTGTGGCACGGCTCGTGAGCGTGCAAGGTGGATCGGGCTGGGCGGCCGTCGGGGCAATGATCCGAGAGACGCTGGCTGCTGGGTCGACGAACATGACACTGGCGGAATGGCCAGTGTACGGGCCTTTTTATCTGGATACGAGGACGACGACGGATGGAAGCACAAGCCAACCTGGCTCTATCAGTGGGACCCTTCCCTATTGGGTAAAGCTGGTGCGGAGCGGGAGCACGTTCACGAGCTACGGATCGCCGGATGGAGTGAACTGGACGCAGGTGGGATCGAGTCAGACGATCACTATGGCAACGAACGTGGAGGTGGGGCTGGCGGTAGACAGCGGCAGCACGTCGTCGTTGGTCACGGCCACTTTCGACAATGTGTCGGTCAGTTATTCGGGAGCGCCCGCACCGGTCATCACCGGTCTTTCGGCCACGACGGGGAGCGTCGGCGGTCAGGTGGTGATTAGCGGTTCCGGTTTTGGAGCCTCGCAAGGCGGCAGCGTAGTAACGCTGAACGCGATGCCGGTGACGATCAATTCGTGGAGCGACGCTTCGATCTCGATCACGATCCCTGCTGCGGCCGCATCGGGATATCTGGTTGTGTCCGTGGCCCCCAGCATGAACGACAGCAACCCCGTACAGTTTGCAGTGACCTCACAACCATTGCCTTCTGGGTGGCTGGATTTGGATGTGGGATCGGTGGGAACAGCGGGAAGTGCGACCTACGCCAATGGGACGTTCACGGTGAGCGGCGCGGGCAGCCAGATTTTCGGCGCTGCGGACGCCTTCCATTTCGTCTACTTGCCGGCGTCGGGGGACGGCAGTATTGTGGCACGGCTCGTGAGCGTGCAAGGTGGATCGGGCTGGGCGGCCGTCGGGGCAATGATCCGAGAGACGCTGGCTGCTGGGTCGACGAACATGACACTGGCGGAATGGCCAGTGTACGGGCCTTTTTATCTGGATACGAGGACGACGACGGATGGAAGCACAAGCCAACCTGGCTCTATCAGTGGGACCCTTCCCTATTGGGTAAAGCTGGTGCGGAGCGGGAGCACGTTCACGAGCTACGGATCGCCGGATGGAGTGAACTGGACGCAGGTGGGATCGAGTCAGACGATCACTATGGCAACGAACGTGGAGGTGGGGCTGGCGGTAGACAGCGGCAGCACGTCGTCGTTGGTCACGGCCACTTTCGACAATGTGTCGGTCAGCTCCAGCTGGCAAGGTTCTACTCCATCAATTTCAGCCTTAACGCCAACCCTCGGTTCACCCGGTACGTCCGTGCTGATTACGGGAACAAACTTCGGCGTAACACAAGGCTCGAGCACAATCTCATTCAACGGTACGGCGGGAACACCCACGAACTGGAGCGCGACGAGCATCTCCGTGCCCGTGCCAGAGGGCGCGACGACGGGAAACGTTGTGGTTACGGTTGGAGGGGTGGTCAGCAATGGCGCACTATTCACGGTCTCAGAGACGCCCACGATCGAGAGCCTGTCACCGACATCCGGGCCGGTGGGTACGTCTGTGACGATCACGGGGGAAAACTTTGGTTCAACCCAGGGAACGAGCTCAGTGACTTTCAGCGGCCAGCCAGCAACGACGATTGCGAGTTGGAGTGCCGCATCGATTGTCGTCACGGTGCCCTCTGGGGCAACCACCGGCAATGTGGTGGTCAACGTCAGTGGAATAAACAGCAACGGAGTTTCGTTCACGGTTCTGCCCACTCCAAACATTACGACTGTATCGCCGGGTTCAGCCGCAGTGGGTGCGTCGGTGACAATCGCAGGAGCAAACTTCGGTTCGACTCAAGGTACAAGTACAGTGACGTTCAGCGGGAGCGCAGCCACCACAGTCGCGACTTGGAACGCCGCGTCAATTGTGGCCACTGTGCCGACAGGAGCGATTACCGGAAGCGTGGTGGTGACGGTTGGTGGAGTGGCCAGCAATGGTGTGGAGTTCACGGTCGAACCTCCGCCAGCGATTAGTGTGGTCTCGCCCACCAGCGGCACGGGCGGCACTGTTGTGACTGTTACCGGCAGCGGGTTCGGCGCGACGCAGAGTAGCAGCACGGTTGCGTTTGACGGCGTGCCGGCCGCTGTTAACAGCTGGAATGATACCCAGATCGTCGCGATGGTGCCTGCGACGCGCACTGGAGCAGTGACGGTAACGGTGGGCGGACTTGTTGCCACGGGTCCGACCTTCCAACTCAACACGGTTGCGATACTCACGAATTCCCTGGGCAACCAGACAACCTACGTCTCTACGATGATCGAGGGTGCCTGGGTGTTACTAAGCGCCCAGGGACCGGGCTGTTCCACGTGCTCGGTTCGCAACAATGTGCAAAACACATACGACTCGAACGGAAATTTGCTGACCACCACGGACGCGAATGGAAATACCGTTACCTACACGTACGACTCCAACAATAATGTGCTCTCGAAAACGGCACAGCTCAATGGGGCAGCGGTTACGACCAGCTACACCTACAACGGCTTTGGCGAAGTGCTGACCCTGACCGATCCTCTGGGCAACACCACCAACAACACTTACGATGCGCATGGAAATCTAACGTCGGTCATGTCGCCCCCGCCCAATGGCAACACGCCGTCCAGTATTACGCAATTTGCCTACAACAATCTGGGTGAATTGACCCAGATCACCGATCCCAACAACAACGTCACGCAGTTGACGTATAACCCTGTCGGGCTGATCGGAACCATCACCGACGCGCAGCAGAATACGACCAGCTATGCCTATGACGGGCGCGGCAACCGCACCAGCGTGGTCGATCCGATCAACGGCAGCGCGCATCCCACCACGTTCAGCTACGACATCAGGAACCGGTTGACGGGTATTACGTATCCCGACGGCACGTCCGTCGGCTTCGGCTACGACTATCGCGGACGCCGCATCTCGGCCATGGATCAGAACAATCACACCACCACCTACGCCTACGACGATGCCGACCGCCTCGTGTCGGTCACCGATGCGGCCAGCAATGTCACCCAATACGGCTATGATACGGAGGGCAACCTTACCAGCATCACCGACGCGAACAACCACACCACGCAGTTCAGCTACGATGCCTTCGGGCGCGTCATCCAAACGACTTTCCCATCGTCGTTGATCGAGACCTACGGCTACGACCTCGTCGGCAATCTGACCTCAAAAACCGACCGCAAGGGACAGACGATTCAGTATGTGTACGACGCGCTGTATCGACTGACCAACAAGATTTATCCCGATTCCACCAGCGCGAACTACGTCTACGATCTGGTGGGCAAGATTCAGCAGGTGAGTGACCCGACCGGCGCGTACGGCTTCGCCTACGACAACATGGGGCGGCTGATCGGCACTTCGACGCAGTACTCTTTCCTGCCGGGGGTGAACTTCCAGAACGCATACACCTATGATGCGGCCTCAAACCGGCAGTCGCTCACCGCGCCCGACGGCAGCATCACGACCTACGGTTATGACAGCCTGAACCGGCTGAATGGCCTCGCGAACTCGTGGGCGGGATCGTTCGCTTTCGGGTACGATGCGCTGAGCCGGAGGACGAGCCTGACCCGGCCCAATGGGGTGAGCACCAGCTACAGCTATGACGCGGTGTCGCACCTGCTGAGCGTGCTCCATCAGGCCGGTGTAAACACGCTGGATGGAGCCAGCTATACGTATGACGGGGCAGGAAATCGCACCTCGAAGACCAATTACCTGAACGGAGTAACCTCGAACTATGGTTACGATCCGCTGTATGAACTGACGCAGGTCACGCAAGGCGGTGGTACCACCGAGAGCTACAGCTACGATGCGGTGGGGAATAGACTGTCATCATCCGGCGTGCCCACGTATAGTTACAATTCGTCGAATGAGCTGACGTCGAATTCGTCGGGCAGCTTCACCTACGACGCGAACGGCAATACCCTCTCCGATCCTTCAGGCAAACAATACACCTGGGACTTCGAAAACAGGCTGACTCAGGCAGTGGTACCAGGCACCAACGGAGGGATGACAACCTTCGCCTATGATCCGTTTGGAAGACGAATCCAAAAATCAGGACCACTTGGAACAACGAATTACCTCTATGACGGGATGGACTCCAGCGCAAACGTTATCGACGAAGTGAATAATGCTGGGAACGTGCTTGGGGCGTTCGCACTAGGGCCCGGTATTGATCGACCGCTAGCTGAGTCTATTGCAGGGGCAGCAAGCTATTACGAGCAGGATGGCCTCGGTTCGGTTACTTCCCTGAGCAGTGCAGCTGGGGCGCTCGCCAACACCTATGCTTACGACTCCTATGGAAGGCTGACAGCTTCGACCGGCACTCTCACGAATCCTTTCCAGTTCACGGGACGAGACTTTGATGCCGAAACGCAACTCAATTTTTATCGTGCGCGCTATTACGACGATTCGGTAGGACGGTTCGTCAACGAAGACCCAAGCGAATTCGAAGGGGATAACGATTTCTATGCGTACGTCAGGAACAATCCTGTTGTTTGGATAGATCCGCTGGGCCTCGTTCAATGCACCTACGACATTGCTGCACACCACCTGCACTGTGTATCGAACGATGGAAACCAGAACTACGACACATCTCGGGCGCGCTCCGGACGCGGCATGTGCATGAATAACATGGCGTGCGTCCAAAAGACGAATCAAGGGCCGATTCCTCCGGGACGCTATGGCATGGGACCGATGGGCGGCACGCCCAATCCACACAAGGTGCCCAGGGTCTGGCTCACCCCACTCAGCGGAACCATCACGTTCGATCGTAAGTATTTCGAGGTTCACCAGGGCAATGACAACAGTTCCGCAGGCTGCATCGTTCTCGATCCCGATGAATACCACCGGTTCCAGGGCTTCTACGCGACTGACAATTCAGGAACGATGGGGGTTCAATGACGTCACTTTTTTTGGCCTTCATGCTAGCAGTACTGGCGCCTAGCGGTACGACAACGGTTACCCCTCCTCTCGACGTTCGAAAGGAGGTCATACCTATTCTTGACCTCTGTGCAAAGACGGAGGCAACCCAGAGTGAAAGTCAGAACGAACGCCTCTTTCATTACGGCAAAATGGTTGGGACGCTTTTTGAAGAGAGGACAAAGACCTCTGACGAAGCTTTGGTTGTTCTGATGAACTTTTACATCGGAGAATCACTAGGCGATGACTTGCTCCATCAGATCACAGTGCGCGGCAAGCGGATGCTTCCTCTACTTCTAAAGTATCGAGATGTGCGCGTCGTCTTTCCTGAAAGGGAGTACCCGTCGTCGGTTCTCTTGTCTGCCGACGTTAGGACAGAGAATTTTGATAACGTTATCAAGAGCGTTAAAGCAGGCAAGATCATCGGTGAGGACTGAGGCCGGTGCCATCCTCGGGCACATCTTACGACGCGAACGGCAATACCCTCACAAAGTCCGATTCCTCAGGCACAACTCAGTACACTTGGGACTTCGACAACCGCTTAACGCAGGCTGTCGTCCCCGGTGTTGGCACCACAACGTTCAGGTACGATCCGTTTGGCAGACGCATTCAGAAATCCGGCCCACTAGGAATCACGAACTACCTCTATGACGGGCCGAATCTCTTGGAAGAAGTCGATTCCAGCGGAAACGTCCTAGGCAGGTACACGCAGAGCGAGAACACCGATGAGCCCCTTTCGGAACTTCGCTCCACCGCAACCACTTACTACGATGCGGACGGTCTAGGCACGGTAACTTCGCTGACCGATTCTTCCGGTACGATTGCGCGGACCTACGAGTATGACGCGTTTGGCAATCTGTCGGGATCGACAGGTACGCTTGTTAATCCATTCCAATACACGGCAAGAGAGTTCGACTCAGAAACCGGCCTGCGCTTTCACAGAGCCCGGTATTACGACGCGAGCAGTGGAAGGTTCATCAGCGAAGATCCGGCAAGGTTCAGCTCACGTCAGGTGAATTTCTATTCATATGTTGGAAATTCACCGATTATCAATTTTGACCCGACCGGCTTGGCGCTGTGCCAATTCTTTATAAACCGAACGACGGGCGCGGGATACATGTACTGTACATCCAATGATCCTCGCACGCCTTCTATCGGCTTCCCAGCGGCCTCTGGAAACAATGGAGGGGAGAGCCATTGCAGGAATAACGTCAATTGCACGGCCAACGAGGGCCAGGGTCCGATCCCGATCGGTGACTGGTATTGGACCGGTGGACATGGCACGAACCACACGAACCACGGCAACCGCGATTTGGCTGCGACACCGAACACGGGAACCAATGAGACTGAGGGGCGCAACGGCATCCAGACCCATTGGTGCGCCTATCCTTTCGGGCCAGGGACCCAGGCTCCCTTCTGCTCGACCGGGTGCGTGACCGCCAACGAAGCGGACATTAACGCGCTCAACAATCTCATCGATTCCGAGCCAAATAGCCATTTGCTTGTCATACCAATTCACTGAGGGCGAACAGGATGTCCCGCAAAAACAACAGAGCAGTTGGCCTCATTGCATTCGTTGCGTTTCTGTACGCAGCGTTTTCGGCGCAAGCTCAAACCCAAAGGATGAATGACCAATCAGACTGGTGGTCGATGGCTAGCCCAAAGACTCGTCGAGCCAACGTCAAGGCTGGCAATTCGGACCTAAATGAGAAAACTTTTTCGATTGGTGAGCTGGAGCTTGGCAAGGTCGGGATCAATGACATCAGGCTCAGATTCGGAAAAGCAACAGTAGCTGAGCGGGGCGACGCTTCCACCGACAGGAGACAACTTTGCTACATATCTCCGCCCAGTGGAGAACCGGTACACTTAGTGTTTGAGTTTGGTGAGGACGAGTCCAGCTTTTATCTTTTTGCTGGCGGGGAGGGCTGGAAGGGCGAAAAGCTGTGTGTGAAATCCAACAGGGTTTCGGAGAATCTCGGAACGGCATCGGGTCTCAAGCTAGGACTCTCACCGGTTGCCGTTAAAGCGATCCTTGGACAACCTGATGCCGAGCAGGATGATGTAATTGTTTACTCGCGCGAAGTAAAGAGGAAGGCTTCTGCCGCAAAGATCGAACGCCAAAGGAAAGAATACCCCGAGCATTTGACCGAAGCCCAAGCTCAAGAGAAATTCGGGTCCTATACTGCTGTCTTATATGTTGAAGCCAAATTCACTGACTCAAGGCTTTCTTATTTGGCCGTTTCGAAATCAAGCGAATGAATCCCGCATTAGACGCAAACGGCAATACCCTCTCCGACGCCCAGGGCCGCAGCTTCACCTGGGACTTCGAGAACCGCCTGACGCAAGTCGTCAACCCTGGAGTTGGCACCACCACGTTCCGCTACGATCCCTTCGGCAGACGCATTCAGAAATCCGGCCCACTCGGAACCACAAATTACCTCTATGACGGCCCCAACCTCATCGAGGAAGTGGATAACAGCGGGAATGTGCTCGCGAGGTACACGCAAGACCGCGATATCGATTCGCCGCTCTCAGAATTTCGTGGTAGCACAACAAGCTACTACCAGGCAGATGAGGCGCTGGGCTCGGTTACATCGCTCAGCAACAGCGCTGGTGCGCTTGCCAGTACCTACACTTACGACAGTTTCGGGAATCTGACTGCGTCCACTGGAACTCTCACGAATCCCTTCCGGTATACCGGTCGCGAGTTTGATTCAGAGACGGGGCTGTACTTCTATAGGGCTCGTTATCTCGATCCTGCCGCTGGCAGATTCATCTCAGAGGACCCGATTCGCTTCGGTGGAGGAATCGATTTTTATGCATACGGCGACAACTCGCCGGTTAACGAAATCGATCCGCTGGGATTGACTGCGGGACCGAAGAATCCGAGAGCGGGCACACGTTGCAGGCCGACCGACTCGTGCGGCACGTTAAAGGGCAAAATCTTCCTTCTTGAACGGACCATCAGTTCTCACCAAGGTTGGGACTGGACAATGGGATGGCCCAGAGGCGGCGGTCGGCACAGTCAGGAGATCGCAGATTTTTGGAATGCATTAGCCCGATGCATGCAACTGTTCGAGAAGAAATGCAAGAAAGATCAGAAGCAGTGCGATAAGGATGAAGGCTTTCCAGAGCCCGCTCCGCAGCCAACACCGGATCCCAATTCGCCGAGCGTGATGCCGATACCCATTGATCCGATTATCCCACCGATGCCAATGCCGGAGCCGATGCCAGAGCCTATATTCCCGCTCGAACCTGTGTTTCCATTTTGAGGACCAGCTTGAGGAGTGAAATGGATAGGGATTTTTTGTTTGCAATCGCCGAGGACGAGGAGCGGGAAGGATCGATTCCCAAAGCCGATATCGTGGCCAGCATCCGCAGCGACGACACTGAGCTTGCGGGAGCTATCTATGACATCGTTACGACCGACAAACTCAAGAAAAGAATCGAACCGCCTCTAGCTGATAAGGAACTCGATGGCCTCATCACAGAGTACTTCGAGCGCTGCATCCTTACTGATCCGAAAGGTGAATGGACACTAACCAGGTATGGCGCTGCTTGGGAAGCCCAAGCTTGCATCTTGGACGTTTGGGAGAGCGAGGGCGGAAGCTCCGAATCGTTCGTGAAATGGAAGAAGTGGATGGAGAAGCTGTACCGAGCCGGGGATGAAAAGATCAAGCGGGCAATAGTGGATGGAATCTTAGAACATCTTTTCGAGAAAAAGGGCGTGCGCCAATCCTTTGCCGATTGGAAAGCTGACTCCAATCTTAAGACTGCCTACGATGAGGCACAACTGTGGGCCGACACGCAGCCTAAAACAGCTAAACCAGGGACAGCCTAAGGCAATTTTTTTCCTTAGCTGCCCTGATCCGACCGTCAGACAGAGTACCTTCCGCTGGCGTTTCCCGAGCCGATGGTGCGTGAGTTTCTGGTCGGATGAGGTCAGGGGATGGTACTCTCGTTCTCTCGCCTTTGCAGGAGACAATCCAAGTGAATATCAACGACAGTGCGGTGAGCCAAGACGGGGCCTTGAAGGTGACGCTGACGGCCTTCGATCCGGCCAGGGGTAAAGGGCAGATCAGGATCGAGGAGCTTGTGGAAAAGTGGGGCTGGTTTTACGTCACGGTGAAGTTCGCAGCCGGAGGTCAGAACCGGATCGATTACAAGACCTGGGATGTGCACAAGACGCCGGTCTACGAGGTAAGTACCACGGTTCGGAATGACTCGGTTTCCGCCATCGAAATCGTCCTGGCTGGGTCGGTGTAGGGTCTCCCGCAGACCCGGTTTCCGATCCCGCCGAGGGGTGATTCCCCAAAGTCAAAGCCGGGTCGTGCTGCGCACGAGGAGGAGGGGTGACACAACACCCCGTTTTCGGGTGCTGCGCAGCAACCTGCGGTTGCTGTGATGTTAGCTTTGAGTAATTTTCGGCTCCTGAGCCGAAGGAGAGAAGGAGATCAAGTCATGCCGGCAAGAACGATAGCGATAGCGTTGCTAGTATTCATCGGAGCCTCCTCAGCGCCCCTCCGGGCACAAGGGCAAACGTGCACGCAAGGCATCGTATGGGGAGCAAGCGGAGGCATCTGCAATGGCGATTCTCAGGGTTTTGACGAGATGATAGCAGAAGCTCAGGCAACCTATGGAGGGGCGGGCCCGAGCTGCAGTTACACTCCGAATCCGTATAATCCAAGTTGCACTTACGCACAGTGCACTTCCGTCGGGTGGACTTGCAAGCCTTCATCTCCCCCCGTCAGTGGACCCTCTTGCCCAGATTGCGGCGAGCCAATCAGCCTGGCCAATGGTAACGTCTTCATACAGGAAACGGACGTCCGCATTCCGGGTTTGGGCGGCGGCTTGACGCTGACTCGCAACTGGAACAGTACCTGGCCCTGCTACTTTGTTTGCTTTCCACAGGCCAACATGTTCGGCACCGACTGGCGTTCGACCTATGAGGAATCGTTGTCCGTCGGATCCAACGGCACCATGACATACTCGCGTGCGGATGGGAGTATCTGGTCTTTCGCGTTTTACGGAAGCCCTGGAATTTTTCACCTGATTGCACCTTCAAATGTGCCTCTCGTGACGCTGACAGAACAAGGCACCACGTCGCCGACCTGGACTGTGACCTTCCAGAACGGGGAACAAAGAGTATTCAACGGCTTATATGGCGGGCCGCTCTCGGCAATCATCGACCGCAACGGCAATACGACGACCCTGGCGTACACCAATGTCGGCACAACCGACTTCCCCATGAACATATTGACAACTGTGACTGACCCAGCGGGACGGCATCTTTACTTCAATTATGCGAGCCCAACCGGTTCGCAGTTGGTTTCAAGCGTGACATCCGATCCAGGGACCGGAATCAATGTGACGTACACCTACGCGGAAATTGATTCATGGTTTCTCCGCTCAGCATTTGGCCCTCGCCCGATTCTGACGCAGGTAACACAATCGGATAACACGACCGTGAATTTTTCTTACGACTTTGACTTGAACATCACAAGCGTGACCGACACGAACGGAAAAGTGCTTGAGTCGCATCAATACGTCAGCTACGTCTGCAATGCGGGTGCGACCTCCGCGCGAGCTGATGGTGTGGACGCCTTGACTGTGTCTTTTCCAAACGCCGATAGCTATTGTTCGTTCGGAGGTGTCGGCTATCCATCCCTGGCCGCGCCGTAGCGGTCATTGACGCCATTTCTGGAGAAACTGTTGAACTGAGGTGGAAGAGGTCCATAAAGCGCTCCATCAGCTCCACCTCCGATTGAGTGTCCTCACTGAGCCAAGATCACGGTTGTGTTCACCTGCCAGTAGAGGTGAAGATAGCCAATCTCCACCTTTGCACCAGGTGCCTTACTTGAGAGTTCCGCCGCTAGTTCTGACGGGGAATTGATTGGTTTCCCGTCTACGGAATTTATGACATCGCCCACGGCCAGATTCACGCTTGCCGCCGCGCCGTGCGCGACCACATCAACAATCTCGGCGCCAGGTGACTCTCCAAGGCGGACCACTACTCCCAGAGACATGAGAGTGACCGTATGCGTGTCACGATGAGGATTCCCTAGTCCAACTCGCCCCTGTGACGCTGTCTCATGTTTGTTGTCTTTTTGTCCGCCGAAATGCTAGACAATACCGGCTCCGGCGCGAAAATTGTTTTGGGTGTAGGACGGACCGCCAAAGATGTTGTGCCTCGTAAAGACATAATCAGCGGACAGCCGGACCGACCACCGGCCAGACACTCGTTGTTCAACCCCTCCGCCAAACGCGCCTGCCAACCCATCCTGTGACTCGGAAGAGCCCGACTGCTCCCCGGATAGATGGTCGCGACCAAGCAATGCATGTATGAACAGCGGTTTGATGTTGAACCGGGGCCCCGCCACATAAGAGTAGTCCGTTACTTTGACCGGAACGTTGTTACCGGTGAGGTCACCGTTGTAGGTCTTGTAAAAGCCACTTACATCAAACTCCACCCCGAAGGCGCCGGTGAAAGCTCCAACGACACCGGCTTCCCATCCATTGACAATTCCCGCAACCACACAAGCGCCCGTTGGCCCGCCGATCCAGGTCTTCAATCCATCCAGAAGTGAAATCAGAAATCCTGCGATGACTCACGCAGCAACCAGAATACGCATTGCATAATTCCGGCGGAAAATTCAATCTTCACCCTAGCCTGTCCGGAAATAGTGTCCGGAAACGGGACGGGTTTGTTGTCCCGTACTGGAAGATCGTGGGACTGCCCATGGAATCAGTCATTTAACTCGCACAGCCCTTTGGCGGCTTGCTTGCACATGCAAATGGCTAGTAAGGTCGCCCTTTTTCGCGGGTAGCCACACCGGTTAGTGCGGGAAGCCACACCGGCTAGTGGGGGGAGTCAGTCGGCGGTGGGCGAATTGGGTAAAAACGGGTTTGGAGGGACCAGATTGTTAAATAGGAGTACAGGCGAAGCGTCCGTGCGCACAGGTTCCTCCAGGAAGCTTATTTCCGCAGTATGCCTCGTGGTCGCACTTCAGGTCGGTGTCATCGCTTCTCTCGGGCATCGGGGAATCGGTCCGGTATTGTCCGAGTCCCTGCAACTCTGCCTGGGAACGATCTGTATCTTGGCCGGGCTTCAGGCCTTCCATCGGTCGCAGGGCGTGGCGCGCTATGCCTGGCGGTTGCTCACGATCAGCTTCATTCTGTGGGCCGGTGCACAAGCGGTTGGCATCTATCAGGACATCTCAGGCAATGCATCGCTCGATGCGCTTGACGACATGATGTTTTTCTTTTCCGTGATTCCACTGGGGATGCTGCCTTTTCTTGACCCGGTGGACGAGCCCACTCGCTTTGACCGGCTGCATTTGCCGGACTTTGTCCAGGTCTTTGTTTTCTGGATTGCGATCCTGCTCTGCTTCTCTCCGCGGATGTGGTCCCCGGCTGCCGCATTTCGCATTGGCCCTTTGACCTGGTCGCGAAATCTTTCTCTGGATCTGCTGTTGGCAACGACCTTTGTTGTCCGGGCCTGGATTACCAAATCACAAGGAGTCCGGTCACTATTCTCGCGTATGGCGCTTTTCCTGGTCATCTCGGGGCTGGCTGATTCTTATGCCCTTGCGCCCGGTGCCAGTGTACAGCCCGGCGGCTGGTTCGATCTGATTTGGAGCGCTCTGCTTATCATTCCGATCGAAATCGCGCGCACTTGGAAGAAATCGAATGGCGAGCAATCGGAAGCCTCGCTGACAAAGAATGGGATCGTTGCCAATCAGTTTTTTGCGTTGCTCTATCCCGTATTCAGCTTTTTCCTTCTGATTCACGTGACGCGGGGATACCCACTTCTAGGCAAGGCAGTATTTGCAGTTTCACTCGTCGCCTTTGCTGCCCGCATGCTGATCATTCAAGGCCGGCAGAGGCGGAGTGACGAAGCGCTTCGACTGGACATCGAGAAACGGCTGATTGCTGAGGAGGCCCTGCGCCAGTCTGAATTGCAGTATCGCCTGCTCTTCAATGCCAGCCCGGTTCCCATGTGGGTCTTCGATCGAACGACTCTCCGCTTCTTGGCCGTGAATGAATCCGCCATTCGCCACTACGGTTACTCGGAACGCGAATTCCTGAGCATGACCATTGCCGAGATTCGACCCGAAGAAGACGTGCCGAACCTGATGCAGGCTACAGCCAAACAAGTTTGCGGCCTCCAGGAGCCGACGGTTTGGAGGCACCGTCGAAAAGACGGAGCAATCATCGACGTCGAAATCGTTGGCCACGACGTCGATTTTCATGGCATCGATGCCGAAGCGGTGGCAGCGCATGATGTCAGCGAGCGGAAGCGGACCGAGGAGATTCTGCGAAATAGCGAAAACAACTATCGCGCATTGTTTGAAGATTCTTCCGACGCCATGTGGCTGCTCGACGAAAACGGCTTTGTCACTTCAAATGCGGCTGCGCTGCAGATGTTCGGCTATTCGGATGCCGAGCCTATGCTGCACCCCGCCGATATCTCGCCCCGCTATCAGCCCGATGGCACGTCTTCATTGGTGGCCGCACGACAGAAAATGGCCTCCGCTTTTACCCACGGGAAAGCCCGCTTTGAATGGCTGCACAAGCGCAAAAGCGGCGAGACATTTCCGGCAGAAGTCTTCCTGACTGCGCTCACTTTGAACGGGCAGCCGCGCTTGCTCGCGACGGTTCGCGATCTCACCGAACGCAAGCGAGCGGTGGATACGCTCTTGTTCAAGACCGCTTTGCTGGAGGCGCAGTCTGAAACCACGATCGACGGCATCCTCGTGGTCGATGAGTCCGACAGGATCGTGCTGGCGAACAAACAATTCGCCGCGCATTTCGAAATACCGGAGCCGATGTTGAAAAGTGGGGACGATCTTGCGGTGCGACAGTTCGTGACCGGCCACATGGTGGACCCTGCAGCCTTTGTCGAAAAAGTCGAGTATCTCTACCGCCATCGCGAAGAAAAGAGCCGCGATGAGATCAGACTGAAGAACGGCAAGACGTTCGACAGATACTCGGCGCCACTCGTCGATTCGGAAAATCAGTACCGGGGAAGGATCTGGTACTTTCGGGACATCACCGACCGTAAGACGGCCGAGGAGAGAGTCAAGTACTTGGCTTATTACGACCCTCTCACCGGACTTCCGAATCGGGTCTTGTTTCGCGATCGCTTGGCCACTGCCTTAGCCACGGCTCGGAGGAGAAGAGAAAAGATCGCCCTCCTCTTTGTCGATTTGGATGGCTTTAAACACATCAACGACTCACTCGGCCACTCGCGTGGAGACGCACTGCTAAAGGAAGTCGCGCATCGGTTTGTCCAATGGCGCCGTGAGCAGGACACCGTTGCACGGCTGGGAGGCGACGAGTTTCTCATCCTGCTGAACAATCAGAAAAGCGTTGCGGACGTAGCCGTTGCCGCCGAACGATTGATGCATGCCATGGACTCTGAGTTCTTGGTGGATGGCAAAGCCCTCAGGATGAGTTGCAGCATTGGTATCAGCATGTTCCCGGACCACGGGATTGACGCCGAAGCGCTGATCGCCGATGCCGATGCTGCCATGTACAACGCCAAAGACCGGGGCCGAAACAACTTTCAGTTCTTCACCGCCCACATGAATGCACAGGCGGTAGAGCGCTTGACCCTGGAGAATAGTCTCCGCTTGGCACTGAAGCGGCACGAACTTTCTCTGGTCTACCAGCCACAAATAGATCTGGCCACCGGGACGATTACCGGAGTCGAGGCGCTTCTTCGTTGGGAGCGTCCCGGCTCCGGTCCAGTTTCACCGGCGAAGTTCATCCCCATCGCGGAAAACACCGGCCTGATCATCGGCATCGGCGAGTGGGTACTCCGCAGCGCCTGTCGTCAGGCACGCCAATGGCAGCAGGAAGGCTTGGGTGCGCTCACTGTGGCGGTGAACGTTTCGGCCGTGCAGTTCCGACAACGAGATTTTGTCGACCTCGTGCAGAGGGCATTGCAGGAAAGCGAGCTTTCTCCGGAATGCCTCGAACTGGAGCTCACAGAAAGCGTTCTGTTGTCGGACGCCGAAATGATGTTGTCGGTGCTTCAAGATCTGAAGGCCATCGGCGTGAAGATCGCCGTCGACGACTTCGGGACCGGCTATTCCAGTTTCAGCTACCTACGGCAGTTTCGCGCCGACAAGTTGAAGATTGACCGCTCCTTTGTTCAGGACGTCACCGTTAAACCCGACGACGCGGCCATTGCAAGCGCGATCATCAGTATGGGAAAGACCCTGAACCTCAAAGTGATCGCGGAAGGGGTCGAAAACGAAGCGCAAATGGAGTTCTTGCGCGAGCATCAGTGCGATGAGGCGCAGGGCTACTACCTCGGCAAACCGGTGTCGGCGGAGAAGTTCGAAGAGACTCTGCGAATCGCTAGCTGGCGGCCCGCGTGGGATAGCTCAAGGCCGGGTCTGTTTGCAGCGATTATGGCCAATCCATCTCCCATCTCCGTGCCAGCGCGCACCACGTCTTAGTTCAGTGCTGACACTTGAAGATATCGCGCTCTTACGCGAACCAAAAGCCCAATCGGCCAAGTTACTTTGCCACCGTCAAGGCAGGAGGGTTCTATGGGCCATCGAGGGTGAAAGTGGTTGGGTTGGAGATTGCGAAGAATATGTCCCAGATTCTACGGTGTTGATGCTGGCGAGGGAATGGTTCTGCGTGGCGGATTTCGTCGAGGTCAAGTGGAAGAGTTTTTCGGCAATGCCCCTGTTGAGTCGCTATCGAGACCACTCAATGCGCTGATTACCGGGGCTGTGGCGCAAGCTTTTAGGTACAAGGCCCGGCTTTGGCCCGGTCGTTACGCACGACCATCCGCTGTTTTCTTCACCGTGTCCTGCGCGTCAGCTTCAAATGTAAGATCCACTCGTGCGCCTCGTTTCAACGCGACAGCCTTACCACCGGCATCGGTAAAGGTGTTTTCAATCCGAATCTCGCGAAAGAGATGTTCCGCTCCTTCAATGACGATCTCCACCTCTTGCCCTCGGGTCTGATAGACGTCGGTGACAATCCTCTGCGCAGTGCCTGAAACCCTCTTCCAAGGCCTCGTCGAATGGAAAGGTGGGGCACTGACGCTCGCGGAGAATCGAAGACGCTTTTGGTCCACGAGCTTGTATAGGTCGGCGAGCAGCGCCTCGAAGCGCTGGCGGTCTTTCTCATCCTGAATGCGAATACAGATCGCATTCATTTGTTCGTCTGTGGTCATAGTCGGGACACGAGGATTGAATAACTGAATTTTATCATCAGCCTGTACGTGACGCCGCCTACAGAAATCGCTATATTGCGCAGCAGCAGAAGGCAAGATTAGGGTGCTCTCACTTCGCGGGCGGTCATGGATAGCGCTCTTAGGAAGGGCATTCGGGCTCTGACGACCGCCCTTCGTTTCTCCGACTTCACGCGGTCTACTCGCGGCGGGAACTAGGAAGAAGGCGAACCGCGCTCTGCGCAGGTCCCTGCAGACCTAAGAACCGCCACGCCCGGCGCATCTGCCAAGTGAGCCGAGCATTGCGGTTATCAACCATCACGTGTCGCCACACCGGTTCAGCAACCTCGGCGGTATGATCGCTGAGAATTCCGGCGGTATTGCGACTCGTACGGTCTAATGGATTGTCAACTCTTCGAGCTGAATCACTCTCGGCCTTCATTCCGGGTACTGCTCCGGAGCGTCTCCTTCTCTCCTCACGACCCTCGGATATCGTCGCTTCCGCTCGACCTTGCCGAGGCCGACGAGGGTAATCGTGAATCGCCACATATCGCCGTAGTCAAACAAGAACGTCATGCTGTCGCCCAGGATCTTCCAGACATCGCCCACGTGAGTGCGTTCAACGCTTACGGAGTCCGGATGTTCGGCCGCAACTTCTTCCATGTCGGCAAAGAGCTCGTACTTCCGTTCCGAACTTAAGAAATCGTTGCCGGTTCGGTTGAAGAATCCGAACGCGTGGTCAAAATCGAAGCCGTAAGCGTGCGCAATCGCTTCGGCGAGACGGTAGAGGCTGGCACTTTCGCGAACCTCCAAGTCCCGCACCGGACCCGATGCCTGTGCCAGATGGTTGTCGTGAAGCTCAACTTTGAGAATAAGGGTCTTCATGGAAATTTCAGCAAAAAAGGACCGACGCAAAATGCGCCGGCCTGGGTAAACCTGGGCTATCAGGGTCTGAGCCTTCGTGCTTCGTTCACGAAGTATTCCTTGACTTCATCCCACGAAATGGAAACGAGCATATCCGGCATCGGTTCCTTCTCGGCATCCGCAAAATATGTCAGCGATTTCCAGACGTGCAAGACGTTGTAGTTTGCGGTCGCGAATTTTTGCCGGAACAGTTCGAGGATTTGGGAAATCCCATAATCGCGCGTGACGACATAGAGATCAACGAAATCTCTCCGTGATCCCCGACTCGCCAGCGCCGAGAGCTTCATGCAGGCGATATCCCGCACGTCGGCCACCGTGACGCCCTGGAAGTGCGAGCATGGAAACAGCAGTGGGTACGCATATCCGATGAAACTCACTTTCGTGCCGGATATGTGGAGATAGACCGTCTGCGGCGATTTCGAAAGGACTGCGAGATTAGGCAGACCCTGAAGGCCTGCAATCAACCGCTCCTCGTCGAAAGATTCGGTGCTGAAAAAGTCGAGATCCACGGAACGGCGGTGGCCAAGGTGAAGCGCCAGCGCGGTTCCGCCAGCGAGGTAAAAATCGCCAAGCAGAGGCAGGTTTGCCAGCGTATTCGCCGTGCGTGCCACTTCAGGCGAGATGACCTCAGAATGCCAAGACGTATGTTCTCGCATAATCGATGCTCCGAATTGTAGTGGTTTGCGGAAGTTAGCGGACGATGGGGTGGTGCGCGAGAGCAGCGACGCACTCGGTGGGGATGTCGTAGATCAGTGCCCAATAGGTAGCGGACTTGGGAGAAAGGCGGCGGTCCTCCGAGATCACTTTCCTAATCTCATCCTCGTGAAACGTGGCCCTCATCCAAGCCACGGCTTCCTCGGTGCCCTGCGCTAAGATGCGGCCAATGACGTACGCCGCATACTGATGGGGGTCGAGGGCAGCTGCATCGACGTCCCAAAAAAACGATCGCAAGTTGCTTGGAATCATCACTTTACATTACCTCGAAGGAGATGAGAAGGCAAGGTCAAACAGCTAATTCATAGCCTAGATCGCGGGCATGCAAAGTCAAGGGCGGCCTTTGAGCGGTGTCCGTCCCATGATCCATGGTCAACTTCTGCAATATCGCCACGATTCGTCGAGTGCGTTGGTTAGGGATCTAGGTAGAGCGACTGAATGCCGCCTACCTGCACTGCCAAAAATACTTGGCCGAGCTTTCATCCATCGTAGCGGTAGAGTTCTTGGTGATTTCCAGTTTGCCCGTTAAGAGTCCGGGTTTCCGCATCTTGGCGTAGCCGGTCATGTGCCGGTCGGAATCCACAACCATGCTGACTTCCTCGACGACGAAACCCTTCTGCTCGAACTGAGTCTTGATGTCCGCTTGGGTTCGCTGGACATCAGCTTCTGTGAATTTGGAACTGCAGGCTGTTGTTAGAAGCGCAAACGAGATGGACAAACACCAGAGTCCCATCTTCATCATGCAACCTCCAAAGAAGTAGTGGACTATCGACGATGGACGCTCGCAAGATTACGGAAGTTTTCTTGCATCCGATGCTAGCAGCCGAGACGTTAGTACATATTCTTGAGCCACGTGAGTGAGGATCCTGCCCGAGGGTGCGAATTCGGCGGAATCGAAGCTTGAAAATCAACGGGCAGTAGAAGTGGGCTTACCTAGGTTCAACAGAAACTCGCTTTCCTTCACGTCCACGGCAACTGGATTTGTAGCTTTGGGCACCGAAGAAAAAACTCTCAATGCATAGCGCCGAATCGCTCTAAACGCTGCAGAATTCGGGAAGCTTGAAAACATAACAGCCCGGACATCCAGAGTCTTGAGGAGACTGCGGAATTCGGTTAAGAGTGCGAGAGTTGACTTCTCGCGAAGAGGGCTCTGCTGAGATGCGAGTTGCCAAACGAATATAGATTTCTCTGGACCCTCGACCGGCACAGCGACTAGATAGGCGAGGGGCCCGTCCTTGCTGCTTTCGGCAATCAGACAAATGGAACCTTTGACTCTCAGCATCAACCACAGGACATAGGCCGGAGGAACCGTGAAGTTCGGCTGCTTAGAAGCTAGGTTTTGGACGAAAGCGAAATCTCCAATTTCCAGTGATCGAACGTGGATGTGAAGTTCTTTCGACATTAGACTTCTAGAGTAGTTTGATTCGAGAGAATCTTCCCCTTACTCTAATCCGCTGGCGAACACTGTCAAGACTTGGAAAACGCGATGGCAGCTGCCGCAGCATCGAAGATGGCCATAGAATAATGCTCGTTTTGCCAGGGTTTCCGTTTGGGAGGTAGGCGCCAAGCAAGTTCCGGTAATATCTGCGCTACCGCAGCCGCGATTTCATGTTTTGTGGCGGCATTGTGCTGCGCAAAGTGGCGACGTACGATATTTGGGCGGATGCAGATCGTCGACACCTTGTTTTTCCGTGCACGAGTCTTAATTGCGTTTTGGGTGGGCTCAGCTCTCCGGTTTGCAGCGATCGATCTAGCCGAGAGAATTATCACCGCTGAAGGATGATAGGTACGCAGGATGCGCTCGAACCGGTCGCCCAAGCAATCATCAAATTCGGCACGGTAGCAGGTTCGCACTCCGCAGTCCAGAGCCGCTTTTTCCTCGATAACGATCCAGCCAAAACTGTGCGCGCGTGCACTAATTCCGAGCAGCCGAGAACTCTCGCGCGCTGAGATTTCCTTCAGGGTTGCGTTTTCGTCTGTCATCAGGGGCGTTACGGGTTGGCGTATCCTTTCACCGGCCTCTCCGATATTGTGGCGGACCTCATTCGGTCTGTGCGCCATTGAGAGGCCGGTGGAAGAACGCGGCATGTTGACTTCGCGATGGCCCGAATCCCACGTGGACATTATCCAGCGAGGTACGAGGGCGCAAACGTCAACGGTCGAGAACGTGGATAACCTTGCGAGTACTTGCCGAACCCGGTTTACGGGTTGCTGGTGCGAGAGTGGCGACGCTCCGCTAGCCATTCGAGCTTGCGGTCAATTTGACGCGATGAACGGGTGGGTTTCTTGTTTTTCTCTTTTAGCAGTCTGGATTCAAACTCAGCGATTTCATTCTCGATGGCGCTTTCGACGGTTTCGTGTAAGCCGGGGAATAATTCCGCGATTGGCGTTTGAAAGATCACTTCATACGCTAGAGCCATGATGAGCGGAGGCAAAGAGCGGGAAAGCTCATGGCGGGACACCGCGCCCGCCTTCCCGTAGCCAAGAATGAAGGCGAGGTCCCGTTGGCTCAGGCCCGCCTTCTTTCGTTGCGCACGGACATAATTTGCTAGTCGATCCGCCATATTGAGTTGATATAGAGCGACCTTTTTCTTAAGCGTAGCAACCCGGACGCGGCCGTCGAGGAGCGACGATGCTCACGCCGGGCAACTTCTTGCAGCGGTTCGTTAGCTATCCAAACGGACAGCACGAGAAAAACAGTGACAAATTGGGCCGATCAGGACAAGCGATGGGGATAAGGACGGGATAACGAGGGCTTTTCCTGTTCATCCGCGCCCGCGCTTCCACGGCGCTTTCTCTGCAACAACGCTTTCACTTTTCAGACGCGCGAGAACTACGAATTCTCAATACGAGGTGTTCCTTCTTGCGCTCCATATTGAGACGGGCCTCTTGTCTGCCGCATCCGGGACGCAAGATGACGCCTTGCCGGGCCCTGTCCTGCGGTTACCCTAATCCAGGATGAATGAGGAATGGGCAGATCTGAAAAAGCTGTATCCGACGCTTTCACCCGAGAAACTCGCAGAGGCGAAGGAACTCCTGGACGCATATCTCCTCCTGGCATGGGAAATCTGGGAGGAGTCTTCGGCTGGAATGACCAAGGACAATCCAAAATCAGCAACACCCGTTACTCCCACCATTTGACCCGGGTGCGCATGGGCTCTACGATTCAAGCAAAGGTCGATTCTCTCCGAAACAAACTAACCCACCAAATCTCTGAAACAATACTTTGGCTATATCAGAGTTTCCACGGCCCGCCAGGGCGAGCGGAGCGTCTCGCTTCCCGAACAACACGAAGCGATCGAACGGCATGCCGCAAAGAGCAATCTGATGATCGTGCGTTGGTTCGAGGAACGCGAGACGGCTGCCAAGAAGGGAAGGCCGGTCTGGAATGAGATGCTGAAATTACTCCGGCAGGGCAAAGCTCACGGCGTCCTGATCCACAAGATTGATCGCTCGGCCCGCAACCTCAAGGATTGGGCCGACCTTGGCGACTGCATCGATGACGGGATCGAGGTCCATTTCGCAAACGAGGGCTTGGACCTCAATTCCCGCGGCGGCCGGCTGTCGGCCGACATCCAGGCCGTCGTCGCCGCAGACTACATCCGCAATTTGCGCGAAGAAGCCAAGAAAGGCATCTACGGCAGACTGAAGCAGGGGTTCTATCCCTCCCGCGCGCCGATCGGCTACCTCGACAACGGGGCGGCAAAACCGAAAACGATCGATCCGGTGATCCTGCGCCTTCATCGCGAGCCGCAGATCTTCTCCGATCGCTTCTGGCGAAACTTCTACCGAGCCATGCTCACGCACGCCGTGCGAAGCGCGTCGACCAAATTACTAGCTGCGCTCCTCGGCATTCTCCTGCTTACCGGAGGGCGCGCCGGAGCCCAATGCCATTCCACCATTGTGATCGCCGCCGACCTTACAAAGTCCGTAGAGCGTGTTTCAAAAATAGATTCGGCCTCACATCAGGCACTTACGTGTAAGGCAGGTTATAGGTTGAGCTTCTGCCATGAAGACCCGGCAGAAGCTGTTGACCAACGAGCAGTGGGAACTGATTG
>Ga0335078_10001903_pt1 | contig 31608 bp, 21 predicted proteins | sample Lox_Sample_32_FD_206711 | JGI IMG/M metagenome (GOLD analysis project Ga0335078, IMG submission 206711) | Soil microbial communities from Loxahatchee National Wildlife Refuge, Florida, United States - Lox_Sample_3.2 | ecosystem: Environmental > Terrestrial > Soil > Wetlands | place: USA... | reverse complement strand
CGGCGATTTTTGCGGCGGCGTCGATCATGTCTTTCGTGATGCGCGGCTGATTCTGCGCCAGAGTGAGCAGCACGCCCGGCAGCACCGTCCCACCCAGCCCGACGCCGGTACAGACCGCCACAAAATGCCGCCGATTCCACATAGGAATGCCTCCAGTGGGATTCAACTTAGTTGTTTGAACGCGGGAGAGAGTTTAATACAGGCGGGGCGGTTTTCGCTGTGGCAAGTTGCGGTGAACGTGGCCGCGAGGCCGTCGCGGGGCGAGCGAGTCAACTAATATAGGCCGCCCTTCCGCGTGTTGAATCGCTAGGCGGGCTTTCGATCAGAGCCCTGCACTGGGCATCGACTAGGCGGTCGTTGATCAACGCTAGACCGTCGTCGAGTTCACTTCAGTTTCTAGCCTTGAATCGGTAACGAACCGGTCGTAATGGTAATCAGATTCGGTCCTTGCCATAAGAACAGGCTTTGGCACGGAGTACACAGGCGTTCATCTAAGACAAAGTTACAGACTAGAATCACTGTACCGTTCGAGGTAGCGTTAAAGCGCCACTTTCGAGCGTTCTCAAGAGCTGCGGCAATCAGAAGGTCCTTTCCAGAGATCGCGCTTGCAGACAAAACGCTGCCAGATTTGTCCACTTGCAGGCGGAGGACAACCACTCCGCTGACGCGCAAACGTGCCGCGAGGAAGGGATAGTCCATTTGCTCGTATTTTGCAACATTGGTATCCCCATCATGCACGACCTCATCTTTTTGCGCGCTCGTTGGAAGACACACACAGAGCACAGCGATTCCTAAAAAGATACTGGCACTCCTCAGAATTCGTCCCATTGGAACCTCCCGCGAAATGTTTGGCGTCTACTGAGATACAGTAAACGGCAGCCCGTTGCTGGAAGCAGCCTTGCTCCCGCTGCCGACCGAAACGAGTTGACGGCTGGTCAGCATGGCTGATCTTGCTGCAACTAGAACGCCCTACGGATGAACCATCTTTTCGGGGCGGACGATGGCGTCAAATTCCTCGCCCGTTAGATAGCCGAGCTTTAGGCACGCCTCGCGCAGGCTGATGCCATCCTCCAGCGCGGTGTGAGCCACCTTCGCCGCCTTGTCGTAGCCAATTTTCGGATTCAGCGCCGTCACGAGCATCAGCGAATTTTTCACGTAATAATCCATTTTCACGCGATCCACTTCGATGCCCTTCAGCATGTATTCCACGAAGCCGTGGCTGGCGTCATGCAGTAGCGTGACGGAATGCAGAAAGTTGTAAATCAGCACGGGCTTGAAGACGTTCAGTTCAAAATTTCCCTGCGAATCGGCGAAGGCCACCGCGGCATTATTGCCATGAACTTGCACGGCGACCATGGTCATGGCTTCGCACTGCGTGGGATTCACCTTGCCGGGCATGATGCTCGAGCCGGGTTCATTTTCCGGAATGCGCAGCTCGCCCAGTCCGCAGCGCGGGCCGGAGGCCAGCCAGCGAATGTCATTCGAGATTTTCATCAGCGAGCATGCCAATGTGTGAATCGCGCCGTGCGCGTAAACAAATTCGTCGTGCGCGGAAAGCGCGGCGAATTTATCGCCGTGCGAGCGGAACGGCAGGCCGGTAAGCTCCGCCATTTTCTTCGCCGCGCGCACCGCAAATTCCGGGTGCGTGTTCAGTCCCGTGCCGACGGCGCTGCCGCCGATGGCGAGGTCGTATAATCCATCCAAAGATTGTTTCAGGCGCACGATATCGCGCGCGAGCAAGCTGGCCCACGCGCCCATTTCCTGGCCAACGGTGAGCGGCACGGCGTCCTGCAGGTGCGTGCGGCCAATTTTCACCACGTCCGCAAATTCCTTGGCTTTTGCGGCGATGGCGTCGTGAATTTCCTGAATCGCGGGAATCAGTTCGTTCATCCGCGCGGCGGCGGCGATGTGCATGGCGGTCGGGAAAGTGTCATTCGACGACTGCGACATGTTCACATCGTCATTCGGATGAATCGGTTTTTTCGATCCCATCACTCCGCCGGCCATTTCGACAGCGCGGTTGGAAATCACCTCGTTCACGTTCATGTTCGTTTGCGTGCCGCTGCCGGTTTGCCAGATCCGCAAAGGGAAATGCGCGTCGAGTTTGCCGGCAATCACTTCGTCCGCCGCGGCGCAGATCAATTTCGCTTTTTCGGCGGAAAGCTTTCCGAGTTCCTGATTCACCAGCGCAGCCGCTTTTTTCAAAATGCCGAACGCGTGGATCAGCTCCGGCGGCATGGTGTCCCGGCCGATGGCGAAATGCAGCAGCGAGCGCTCCGTTTGCGCGCCCCAGTAAACATTATCGGCGACGGCGATGCTGCCCATGCTGTCGGTTTCGGTGCGAGTGGGTTGCTGCGGCTTGGTTGCGGACATGAACCCTCCGCGGAACATTATAGCGGCAGTTGCGATTGCGAGGCACCGGTCGTGTGGCGTGCGCCGGCCGCAGCTACAGGAGCGCTTCGGATCGCGGAGCGCCCGCCGAATACAAAATCACGCGGTCGCTTTTCACTCCCGCGGCCACGCTGTGAAGAACAAAAACGTAAGGCCTTGGACCGGACACCACGGTGCAGGCTTCGATGCGGTAGAACTGCTCGCGGTAGCAGAGCAGGCGTCCCACGTCCCAACCGCGTTTTGGCCGGCAAGACTCGATCCTCAGCCGCCATCCGTCATTGGAAACGGTGTTCGACACTTGATCCGGCACGATGGTGGGCCCGTTTTTCAGGATTTTTCTTTGCGTGAATAGATACGCTTGATCGATCAAAAAAAGCGGCAGCGTGCCGTAATTTTCTCCCAAGTATGCCGCGGCGATGGAGCGTACCGGCCCTTCAAACATCCAGTAAAAACCGCACCACACCAACGGATGAAACGCTGAAATCCATAAACTGAATAGCGTAAATTGTTCGCCGGTGATTTCTGAGCCGCGTCTCCAGCTTAGAATCTCTGCCAAGCCGCCGATCACGCCTCGCTGCACGATGCCGACGCAAATGAGCAGCACAAAAGGCCCAAGGAAAAACTGGATGAAGCCGGAAATGATCGTCGCGCCGCGCCACGAAATGCGGCGGTTGCCGAACCATTTCGCGCGCAGGCGGGCAGGCAAAAACGCGAAGAATGGGCCGAGGACGTAGCTCGACACAAAATCGTTCGTCACGGCCAGATACGGAGAATCCATGTTCTCAACAGATTATCGCGGCGGCGCGTGATTCGAAGCGCGTGAGCATGCGGCTGTAGCGGAAAACGCACGGGATGCGGCTGGGTGCGGCGGTGGAGGCAATGTTTCACACGGAAAAAGCGGCGAAATTGCATTTCGAATAAAATAAGCGGATTGTTTTCAGCGAGCTGAAGGAAATTGTTTCACGTGGAACAATTTCACGCGGAAAATCACTGCGGCACGGCGAAATTCATCCCCAAATATCGCCGAGCGTGAAACCTTCCGGGAAGGGATCCGCTTCGTCCAGCACGTATTGCGAAAATCCCGTTATCCACGCGCGCCCGCTGATGGTGGGCACAACAGCTCGATAAGGGCCGACCTGCGTTTCGCGGATCAGCCGGCCGGTGAATGTGGTGCCCAAAATTCCTTCGTGGACGAAATCTTGATTCAGCGCAAGTTTTCCGCGCGCGTGGAGCGTGGCCATTTTCGCGCAGGTGCCGGTGCCGCAGGGCGAACGATCGATCGCGCCGGTCCACGTGGCGGGCTTTGACCAATCGAGCTGGCCGGTGCTGACGATCACCGCATTTTTCGCGTGAGCGCCCGCGCTGGCCGGTGGACCGGAAAGTTGCGCGATCGTCACGCCTTCAATGCCGGGATTTTCCGGATGCGCGACAGGCAGCTGTTCGCGCGTAGCGGCTTTGATCATTTCTCCGATGCGCGTGATGTCGCGGCCTTCGTCGGGCGTCAACCGAAGGCCGAGCGCCGCCGCGTCAGCAATCACATAAAACATTCCGCCGTAGGCCACGTCCACGTGCACGGTGCCGAGCTGCGGCACTTCCACGGGCTGCGCGAGATGCACGGCGAACGCCGGAACATTTTCAAAAGTCACGCGGACGACCTGCGAATCACGGATCTCAGCTTCCACGTGCACAAGTCCAGCGGGAGTATCGAGCGTGAGCTTCGTGATCGGCTCGCGCGCGGGCAAAATTCCGGTACCGAGCAGCACCGTCACCACGCAAATTGTGTTTGTGCCGGACATCGGCGGATATTCCACCTGCTCCATGATCACAAATCCGGCGTCTGCCTCCGGACGAGTGGGGGGCAGCAGCAAATTGCAATTCGCGGCGGGATAACCGCGCGGCTCTCGCAGCATGCGTTTGCGGAGCCAATCCATTTTCGTTTCCAGATACACTTTTTTCTCGAACATCGTCGCGCCCGGCACGTCCGGCACACCGCCGGTGATCACGCGGCCCGGCTCGCCGCAGGCGTGCAGGTCAATCGCCGTGATGATGTTTGAAATTTTCATACGCGATTCCGCAAACGCGCGGGCTTCAACGCGGCGCGCGATTTGCGGCAAGCCATCTTAATTCCAAAACGCTCCGGGCGCGATATACTCAGCGCGATTGCGGGAGGGCGTGATGGGTCGTTGGACTCGCCGTAAATTTCTGAAGACAAGCTTGGCCGCTTCGGCGGGGGTGGTTGCCAACGCGGGTTTGCCAGCGCCAATGGCGGGCAGCCAGCAGGCAGATCAGGTCACGCCGCCACAGGTCCCGTCGATGCGCGATCTCACCGTCGCTTTTTCTTTACGCGAACGCCTGCTAATGGATTTCGGTTGGCGCTTTCATTTCGGCAATGCGGATGATCCAGCAAAGGATTTCGGATTCGGCTCGCAGAACCGTGAAGCAACATTCGCCAAGTCGGGTGATTTTCCGCCTGTCACTCGAGTGAATTTTGACGATAGCGCGTGGCAGGCTGTTGATCTTCCTCACGATTGGGCCGTCGAGCTGCCGTTTGAAAAGGGCAACGAGACTTTTGACCGTAACGGCAAACCATACGATCCGCCGCGCTACGATTTGCCAGATCACGGCGCAAAACCCATCGGCCGCAATTATCCCGAAACGAGCATCGGATGGTATCGCCGCGTTTTCCAAATTCCCGCGGAAGATCAGGGCAAGCGCATCTGGATTGAATTTGACGGCGTTTTCCGGCACGCGATGGTGATGCTGAACGGGCATTACATCGGAGAAGAGTTCAGCGGCTACGCGCCATTTCGTTTTGACGTGACGGATTTTCTGAATTACGGCGACAAAAACGCATTAACCGTCCGCGTGGACGCCACGCTCGCGGAAGGATGGTTTTACGAAGGCGCGGGAATTTACCGGCACGTCTGGCTGACGAAAATGCCGGCCCTGCACATCGTGCCGGACGGTGTGTACATCCGCACAGCAGCGCACGGCGATGGCGCCGACGTTTTTGTGAGCGTGGAAGTCGCAAACGATTCCGACGCACCAGCCAAGTGCAAGGTGTTTACATCGATCACGTCTCAAGGTCGGAAGCCGGCTGCTGTGGATGCGCATGCTGAGGAGGCAGAGATTTCCGCCTGGAGCCGCCACACTTTTGAATCGCGCACAATCATAGATAAGCCAGCGGTGTGGTCGATCGAAAGCTCGCACATTTACACCGCGCTAACAATTTTGACGGGATCATTTCCCGATTGTTCTGGAAAGGACCAGTCCAATTGCTACACCGGCGAGGAAACGAAATTTGGCGTTCGCAGCGTACGGTTCGATGCCAACCGCGGATTTTTCCTAAACGATCGGCCGGTGAAGATCAAAGGCACTTGCAATCATCAGGATCACGCCGGCGTCGGATCGGCTCTGCCCGATCGCTTGCAGTATTACCGCGTCGAGCGGCTGAAGAGCATGGGCTCAAACGCGATTCGCACCTCGCACAATCCACCGACTCCCGAGCTGCTCGACGCCTGCGATGCGCTCGGGATGATGGTGATGTGCGAAACGCGCATGATGTCTTCCAATCCCGAAGGTTTGAGCCAGCTTGAGCGAATGATCCGCAAGTGTCGCAATCATCCGAGCATCATTATTTGGTCGCTGGGCAATGAAGAACCCGAGCAGGGCCGGCCGCGCGGCGCGCGCATCATCAGCAGCATGAAGCGGCTGGCGAAGCAGCTCGATCCCAGCCGGCCGGTCACGCTGGCGATGAATGGCGGTTGGGGGCAGGGCGCGTCGGCGATCGTGGACGTGCAGGGCTGCAATTATTCCGACGGGAGGATTGACGACTTCCACAAACAATTTCCCGCGCAGCCGATGATGGGATCGGAAACCGCAAGCACGGTTTGCACGCGTGGGATCTATGAAAACGACAAGGTGCGCGGCTACGTGAGCGCGTACGATTTGAATTTTCCGCCGTGGGCCGCGACGGCCGAGCAATGGTGGAAGGATTACGATTCGCGGCCATTTTTGGCCGGCGGATTTGCCTGGACGGGATTTGATTATCGCGGCGAGCCGACGCCTTACAACTGGCCGTGCATCAGCTCGCATTTCGGCATCATGGACACGTGCGGTTTCCCGAAGGACAACTATTTTTATTATCAGGCGTGGTGGGGCGCGCTGCCGGTGCTGCATCTTTTTCCGCACTGGAATTGGGCCGGCAAAGAAGGCCAGGAAATCAGCGTGTGGTGCCACAGCAATCTGGATAGTGTGGAGCTTTTTGTGAATGGAGCGAGCCAGGGCGCGAAGGCCGTGGAAAAGAATTCTCACGTGGAATGGAAAGTGAAATACGCGCCGGGATTCATCGAAGCGCGCGGGACGAAAAATGGACGCGTTGTGCTGACGGAAAAGCGCGAAACGACAGGTGCGTCGGCCAAAATTGTGTTGAAGCCGGATCGCGACGCTATTTTCGGCAATGGCGAAGACCTTTCGTGTGTGACCGTGGAAATTCAGGATGCGCAAGGGCGCGCGGTGCCGACGGCGTCCAACGAAGTGATCTTTGCTATCGACGGGCCGGGCAGATTGATCGGTGTCGGCAACGGCGATCCGAGCTGCCACGAATCCGACAAAGGCGCGAAGCGCAGCGCGTTCAACGGGCTGTGCATGGCATTTGTGCAGTCCCACAAGGCTGAAGGCGAGATTCATGTGGCTGCAACTTCGCCGGGACTCGCGAGCGGCTCAGCCGTGATCCATCTTCAGAAGGCAGAGCCGCGACCTTCGGTGTCCTGATCCGCATGACTGCATTGAATCTTTCCACCGAATATCCCACACGACTCGCCGAGCGCCTGAAAACTTTTCAGGAAAAAGAACGCGTCCATCTACGCGTCGGCTACTGCAAGCTCACCGTCATCGCCGCGGGCCTTTTCATGATGTGGCTTTCCGCGAGCCGGAATTTGTTTTCGACCTACTGGCTATTCGCCCCCGCCGGCGTTTACGCGGCGCTCGCAATTTTCCACGAGCTGATCATTCGCGCGCGGACGCACGCGGAAACTGCGGCGGCTTTCTATCGCCGCGGCATCGCGCGGATGGAAGATCGCTGGCCGGGTACTGGTTCGCAAGGGGAAAGATTCAAAGACGCGCAACATCTATATGCAGACGATTTGGATTTGTTCGGCAGCGGCAGCCTGTTTGAGCTGCTCTCCATCGCGCGGCTGCCTATGGGAGAAAATCGCCTGGCGCAATGGCTGACCGCGCCTTCGCCCGTCGAAAAAATTATCGAGCGGCAGGGATTCGTCGAATCGCTGCGCGATAAATTGGATTTGCGCGAAGACCTGGCGGTGATTGGCGAGGATCTTCGCGCGCGGCTGAATCCCGAATCGTTGATCGGCTGGTCAGAAGGCGCGCCGCTGCTCACCGCGGTCGCGTGGCGATTCGTCGCGGCTTTTCTGTCGCTCTGTTGCGTCGCGGCGCTCGTCTTCGGAATCATCCGCTCGGAATACATACCGTTTTGGGGAGTGCTGATTCTTGAAATCGCCGTTTGGCGCGGCTTGCACGCAAAAGCGGAAGCCACCGTCGACAGTCTGAACACCAACGCCGAAGGCCTGTTACTTTTTTCACAAATATTGCAGCGGCTGGAAGATGAACAGTTTTCAGCGCCGGGATTGCAGGCGCTCGCAGCACAATTGAAGCAGGATGGCACACGCGCCTCGGAGGCGATCCGCAAGCTCGCGCGAATTGTTGCGTGGGTTGACGGGCGGCACAGTTTGATCGCGCGGCTGGGCGAGCTGCCGCTGCTTTACACCGTGCAGGTCGCGTTCGTAGCGGATGCGTGGCGCACGCGGCACGGCAAGCACATGCGCGCCTGGGTGGACGTGACGGCCGAGATGGAAGCGCTGCTTTCGCTCGCGACGTTTTGCGCCGAACATCCCGCCGATCCATTTCCAGAATTCGCTCCGCAGGATGCCGGCGCGTTGTTTGATGGCGAAGGGCTGGGCCATCCGCTGATTCCCGCCGCGAAATGCGTGCGCAATTCCGTGCGGCTGGACGGCGAGACGCGCGCGCTGCTGATCAGTGGATCGAATATGTCCGGCAAAAGTACGCTGCTGCGAACGGTGGGAATCAACACGGTGCTGGCGATGGCCGGGGCGACGGTGCGCGCGAAATCGCTGCGGCTCGCGCCGCTGGCGATTGGCACGCGCATTCGCAGCGTGGATTCGTTGCAGGAAGGCCGCTCCAGTTTCTTCACGGAAATTTTGCAGATACGAAAAGTCTTTGAGCTGCTCGGCGGCAGGCTGCCTCTGCTCTTTTTATTTGACGAGCTGCTGGAGGGCACAAATTCCAACGACCGCCGGATCGGCGCGGAAGGCTTGCTGCGCGCGCTGCTGAATCATGGCGCGATCGGCATCATCACCACGCATGATTTAGCCCTGACGGAAATTACCGCGACTTTCGGCGCGCAAATCCAGAACAAACACTTTCAGGATCACGTAGAAGCCGGCAAGATGCGCTTTGATTACAAATTGCAGGATGGAGTGGTGGCGCGCAGCAACGCAATCGCATTGATGAGGTTGATCGGACTTGACGTGTAATGGGGCGCAGCCTACTTGTGATACAAATCCGGGCACTGCTTCTTCAGATTATCCACCTTCGGCAAATCATTGATCATGATGTACGGCTCGTCCGGATGCTTCACTGCATAATCCTGGTGATAGGCCTCGGCTGGATAAAACGCCTTGAGCGGCACAAGCTGCGTCACGATAGGCCGGTGAAAAACCTTCGCCGCATCGAGCTGATGAATGTATGCGTCCGCAATTTTCTGCTGGCCGGGCGTCGTGTACCAGATCACCGAGCGATACTGCGTGCCATCGTCGGGGCCCTGGCGATTTAGCTCCGTTGGATCGTGCGCCACGGAGAAAAACACTTTCAGCAATTGTCCGACGGAAATTTGCGACGGATCGTAAATCACCTGGACGGATTCCGCGTGGCCCGTGTCGCCTTCGCTGACGATTTCATAGTGCGCAGTGTTCGCCGCCCCGCCGGAATATCCCGCGGTCGCTTTTGTAACGCCCTTCACGTGCTCGAAGACGGCCTGAATTCCCCAGAAGCATCCGCCGGAAAGAACAATAGTCTCTTGCCCCTTCGCGGTTGCGAGGGGATCGTCCACGGCCGGTTCCGGAATTTTCACTGCGGCAGAGGCTGAATTCTTCCAAAGGAACGCCGCGCCGGCGACGAGTAGTACCACAACAAGCAATCCAGTGAAAAATGATCGGACCATGGAAGATTCCTTCTTCGGCGAATTTTCTGTCAGCGTGCGCTCGAACATTTTATCCCGCTTTCACAAAGCGCAGCGCGAGCGAATTGATGCAGTAGCGCAGTCCGGTGGGCTGCGGGCCGTCTTCAAACACATGGCCCAGATGCGCGTCGCATCGGCGGCAGCTCACCTTTGTGCGCATCATGCCCAGGCTGTCATCTCGCTGCTCGACAACATTTTCTTTTGCAATCGGTTGCCAAAAACTGGGCCAGCCTTCGCCGGAATCATATTTGGTTTCAGAGCTGAACTGCGCAGTATCGCAGCAGACGCAGCGGTAAATTCCCGCGCCGTAAAAATTGCAATATTCGCCTGAATACGGAATTTCCGTGCCTTCGCGGCGCGTGATTTGATACGCACCGGAGCTGAGCTGCTTTTGCCATTCGGAGTCGGTCTTCACAACTTTTGCGACTGACTCGGAACTTTTCCGTTTGCCGTCATTCGTGAAATCTACAATCGTGACCATTTCGGGCGGACCCGCCGGCACGGGGGTTGGCTCCGCCTGCACATTTTCATCGCGCGTGAAGCGCCACAACGCGATCGCGCCGATTGCTCCCGCGCCCAGCAGAAAGAAGGCGCGGCGGGTCAGAACGCCGGGTGTTGGTTCGTTCGCCGAATCCGGATTAAGCAGAGAAGGTGACATGGGGGATTTGATGCCCTCTACACACTATACGCTGCGGGGGCCCGGTTTGGATTGCGTCATTTTCGCCATTTCTTTGCTTCGCGCCGCGTTTTCGCGCACAATAGAGTGGCGTCCGCGCTCCGAAATCTCTCAGTCGCAGGCTTTTTTTGTGAATTCTTCGCTGTTGCATCCCGCATCGCATACCGGTCTCGAATGGGCGCACCCGCTCGTCCGAGAGTGGTTCATCAATCGCTTCGGCACTCCGACAGAACCTCAAGAGCAGGGTTGGCCTCGCATCATCGCGGGCGAAACCACGCTGATTTGTGCGCCAACTGGTTCCGGCAAAACTCTGGCCGCATTTTTGGCTTGCATTGACCGGCTGGTGCGCAAGGCGCTCACGAGCGATCTGCAGGATCGCACGGAAGTGCTTTACATTTCGCCGCTCAAAGCTCTCGGGAATGACATTCAAAGGAATTTGGAAGCGCCGCTGGGCGAAATCCTACTCCTGGCGCGCGAACGCGGCTACTTAATGCCGGAAATCCGCAGCGCTGTGCGCACCGGCGACACGCTGATGCCCGAGCGCGCGAAAATGCAGCGGCGCCCGCCGCACATTCTGGTGACCACGCCGGAATCTCTTTACATTTTGCTCACCTCGTCGAAAAGCCGCGAAATGCTGCGGACCGTCGAAACGGTAATCGTGGATGAAATTCACGCCGTGGCTGATGACAAGCGCGGCGCGCACCTGATGCTTTCGTTGGAACGGCTGGACGCGCTCACCGGACGGCGTGCTCCGCGGATTGGTTTGAGCGCGACGCAGAAACCGATCGAACTTATTGCTGAATTTCTGGCCGGCTCGGGCCGCGCGTTGCCCGCCGTGGTGCAAGTCGGCCAGCGGCGCGCACTTGATCTTGCCGTGGAAGTGCCGAGCAGCGAGCTTGGTCCGATTGTCACCCATGAAATGTGGGACGAGGTTTACAACCGCATTGCGGACCTCGTTCGGCAGCACCGCTCGACGCTGATTTTCGTAAACACCCGCCGGCTGTCCGAGCGGCTCGGGCATCATCTTGGTGAATTGCTCGGCGCGGACGCAGTGGCGTCGCATCATGGCAGCCTATCGCGGCAGCGGCGATTGTTGGTTGAAAGCAAGCTGAAGGCGGGCGAGCTGCGCGCGCTGGTTGCGACGGCTTCGCTCGAACTCGGAATTGATATCGGCACGGTGGATCTGGTTTGCCAGATCGGCTCGCCGCGTTCCATCGCCGTGGCGCTGCAGCGCGTCGGACGTGCGGGCCACTGGCGCGGAGCGATTCCGAAGGGACGGATTTTCGCGACGACGCGCGATGAGCTCATCGAATGCGCCGCACTGGTTCGCGCGATTCGCTCCGGCGAATTGGACCGCATCATTATTCCAGAGAATTCGCTGGACGTTCTGGCACAACAAATCGTCGCGGCATGCGCGGCGGACGACTGGCAGGAAGACGATTTGTTCGCGCTGGTCCGCCGCGCGCATCCGTATCGCAATCTCACCAGACGGGAATTCGACGAAATCATCGAGATGCTCGCGAACGGCATTGCGGCGAGGCGCGGGCGTTATGGCGCGTACCTTCACCGCGATCAGGTGAATCATCGCGTAAAAGGCCGGCGCGGTGCTCGCCTTGCGGCCATCACCAGCGGCGGCGCGATTCCGGATAACGCGCTCTACACGGTTGTCGCCGAGCCGGAAGGGACGGTCGTCGGCACCGTGGACGAAGATTTCGCCGTCGAAAGTTTGCGCGGCGACATCATCCTGCTCGGCAACACTTCGTGGCGGATCCGGCGCGTGCAAGCCGGCCGCGTGACGGTGGAAGACGCGAACGGCGCGCCCCCGAGCGTGCCTTTCTGGCTGGGTGAAGCGCCCGCGCGTACGGCAGAGCTATCTCAGGAAGTGTCGGAGGTGCGGAAGCACATCGGCGAATTGACGAAAAATCTTTCACCCGACCCCGTCGTCGGAAAGCCGCCGGAGGGATCCGGAGACGCGATTCGATGGCTGATGGATGAATGCGGGCTCAGCCCGGCCGGCGCGGAACAGGCCGTTGAGTACGTTGTCGTGGGCCGCGCCGTGCTGCGCGCTGTGCCGACGCAGCAAACGATCATCGCCGAGCGATTTTTTGACGAAAGCGGCGGCATGCAATTGGTGATTCACGCTCCGTTCGGCGGGCGCATCAACAAGGCCTGGGGACTGGCGCTGCGCAAACGGTTCTGCCGCTCCTTCAACTTTGAATTGCAGGCCGCGGCCACGGAGAACGGGTTGAACATTTCGCTCAGCGAGCAGCACAGTTTTCCGCTGGCGGATGTTTTTCATTTTTTGAGCACCACCACCGTACAGGAGTTGCTGGAACAGGCCGTGCTGGCCGCGCCGGTATTCGGCACGCGCTGGCGCTGGAACGCGGGTCGAGCGCTGGCGCTGCTGCGGTTCAACGGCGGGAAAAAGGTTCCTCCCGCAATTCAACGCATGCGTTCGGAGGATCTTTTGGGGGCGGTGTTTCCGCACGCGCTCGCGTGCCTGGAAAATATTCCCGGTGACATTGAAATCCCGGATCATCCGCTTGTCCGCGAAACGATGAAAGACGCGCTGACCGAAGCCATGGACGTGGAAGGCCTGAAGGAACTTCTGCGCGCGATGGATGCGAATCAGATTCAATGCATCGCGGTGGATACGCCGGTGCCGTCGCAATTTTCACACGAAATTCTGAACGCGAATCCCTATGCGTATCTGGACGATGCGCCGCTGGAAGAGCGCCGTGCGCGCGCGGTGGAAATGCGGCGTGCGCTGCCGGAATCGGTGCTGACTGAAATTGGACGTCTGGATCCCGCGGCCATCGCGGAAGTCAGATCGGAAGCGTGGCCGGACGTGCGCGATGCGGATGAACTGCACGACGTGCTTTTGACCGCAATCGCATTTCCTTTGCTGGAGCGCGGCGGATCGCCACTGGCGAAATCCGCGATGGACTCTGCTTCCGCGTGGAAATCCTATTTCGATGAATTGGCGGCTGCGGGCCGGGTCACGCGCGCCCTTGTTGGCGATCGCGCATATTGGGTCGCGGCGGAAAAGACGCAAGTTTTTGCGATGCTGTTCCCCGCAGCGCGCTTCGATCCGCCGTTGGCTGCGGTTGAGACACAGACTCCAGCGCTGGAGGACGCGCTGACCGCGTGCGTCACTGGATGGATGGGATACGCCGGGCCCGTAACGGCGGCCGAACTGAGCGCAGTCACAGGTATCGCCGAGACTGAACTGGATAAGACGATGGTGCGGATGGAGGCATCCGGCGCTGTGCTGCGGGGAAATTTCACGAATGCGGCGCCCAATTTGACCGAATGGTGCGAGCGAAGACTGCTCGCGCGCATTCATCAGAAAACTCTCGGCGCGCTGCGCGGGCAAATCCAACCGACGACGGCGGCACAATTCATGGCTTGGCTTTTGCGCTGGCAGCACGTCGCGCCAGGTTCGCAGGTATTGGGTGAACGCGGCGCGATGGAAGTGCTCGAACAATTGCAGGGCTATGAGGCGCCGGCGAACATGTGGGAACGCGAGATTCTGCAGCGGCGCATCGCGAATTACGATCCGAAATTTCTGGATCAGCTTTGCATGACCGGCGCCGCCGGATGGGGCAGGCTCTCTCCGCATCCCGCGACGATTGATGGCGGCGCTAGCAGGCGGCGCATCACTCCCACGAGTGTCGCTCCGCTGGCGTTTTTCATCCGGGAAAATGCTGATTGGATGATCCCGCAGCATCCCGCCGGAAATTTGCACGAACCGCACGGGCTCAGCCACGCCGCGCAGGTTGCGCTGAACTATCTGCGGCAACGCGGCGCATCATTTTTCGCCGACCTTGTGCGCGGCACGGGCGAACTGAAATCGGAAATGGAAAACGCATTGTGGGAACTTGTCGCGGCGGGTCTGCTCACCGCGGACTTGTTCGATAACATTCGCGGGCTGATTGATTCCAAGCGCCGGGCCGGGCAGGGACGCGGGCAGAATGCGCGTCCGCGCCAGAGCATGGGCCGGTGGTCGCTACTTTACACGAATGAATCGCGGCCGGACCGCGCACAGGCGACTCTGGCCGCGTGCTGGATGCTCCTGAAGCGGTATGGCGTGGTGTTCCGAGAATTGCTCATCCGCGAAACCATTGTGCCGAGCTGGCGCGAACTGCTGATTACGTTTCGCGGACTGGAAGCTCGCGGCGAAATTCGCGGCGGGCGGTTTATTTCCGGGTTTGTCGGGGAGCAATTCGCACTGCCCATCGCCGTGGAATCTCTGCGCGCCGCAAGAAAGGCGGCTGGGTCCGGCGAGATTGTCATGATATCCGCCGCCGATCCGCTGAACTTCACCGGCATACTTTTGCCGGGCGACCGCGTTCCGACTCTTTCCGGAAAGCACATCACGTTTCGCGATGGTGTGCCGATTGAAGTGGAAAATCACTTGTCTCAGCTGCCAAGTTCTATTGCGGTCTAGCCTCAGCGTGTCGCCTGCATCGGGAATCCCGCCTCTGCATCATTCCTCGCCGGGCAAGTGCACATCCTTTGCCGGTTTGTCGTCGCGCAGGCCGAGGAAAACCGGTTGGCGCAATCGGTTGTCTTCGGTTATCTCCTGATACGAAATCTGCGCGACCAGCTTTGGCACAAGATACGTCACTCTACGCTCGCGCGGCGGATCCGCCAGCGCCGATTCCTTGCGCACTAGCGGCTGAAATTTCTTGTAAAGTGCGGCCAGCGATTTTTCATCGAAGCCCGTTCCGACTTTTCCAACGAAGCGCAGCTTGCCGTGCTCGAATACGCCCAGCAAGAGTGCGCCGAAGTGGTGTCGCGCACCGCCGGGTTCCGTGTATCCCGCGATCACAAACTCATCTTCCTTGTGAAATTTCACCTTCAACCAGGAATTGGAACGCGTTTCGGAGTACTTGGACGATGAGTCTTTTGCAACGATGCCCTCAAAGCCTTTCCGTTTCGCGGTTTCAAAAGCCTTCAACCCGCCGCCGCTGAGAATTCGCGACGGCATGATCACGCCGCGCGGGCCTTTCGATTTCTTCAGGAGTTCGTCAACGACCGCGCGCCGAGTAGAAAGCGGCTCGCGCCGGAAGTCTTTTCCATTTTTGTAGAGGCAATCGAAGACGGCGTAGCTCACAGCGTGCTTGCCCTGCTGAAGTAACTGAAATCGTGAAACGCCGCGTGCGTCAAACGCCACCGCTTCGCCATCGAGCAACAGCGTCTGTGCCGGTAGCTTGCTCACGGCTTCGGTAATTCGCGCATAGCGCGCGGTGCGGTCGATCGCGTTCCGCGAAAAAAGCCGCACGCGCTGGCCTTCTTTGTAGGCCAGCAGCCGGTAGCCGTCGTATTTTTCCTCGAAGATCCATCCATTTCTTTCAAACGGCGCAGGCACGAGCGTCGCCAGCATCGGCTTCACTCGAAATGGAATTTCATCCTTCAATTGTTTTCCCCATTTACGGACAGCCGCCGTTCATCTCTTCTTACCAGGTTTGGCCCGGCGCGCGGCCGGGGCTTTGCGCGCGGGGGCTCCCTTGGCGGGCTCCTGCGGATCTCCGGTGGCTGCTTTTTCAACGTCGCCGCCCTCATCGCGCGCGATTTCGGCAAGGAGCCGCTTGCTGACGATCGAGCGCGGCTCTTCGGCGGTGATGTCACGCGTCGATGCGTATTGGTCGCGGTGTTTGATCAGCAGCCACGAAGGCTTCGAACTGTTTCCAAATCCACGGGTACGAACCAGCACCCACGAGCCTTTCAATTTTTTTCCGTGCAGTGTGAATTTCAAATCGCCGTGTTCCAGCCCGGCCGCTGCACCCGCGCCTTCCGGCTCCCACGTGCCGTTGTCCCACACCATCACGGTACCGCCGCCGTATTCGCCCTCGGGGATAACGCCCTCGAAACTCGCGTAGTTGATGGGATGATCTTCCACTTGCGTCGCAAACCGTTTTACGGATGGATCGAGCGACGGCCCTTTCGGGACGGCCCAAGAAAGCAGCGCGCCTTCCCATTCCAAACGGAAATCGTAGTGCAGTTGTGTCGCGCGGTGCTTTTGCACCACGAAAATCAGTTCGTGCCCGTCTTTTTTCTTCGCCGCGCTGTTCCCCGAAGGCTCAGAAGTAATTTTGAAGTCACGCTTCTTGTTGTAGTCGCTCAGTTTCTTCATGGCCGGTCCCTCCAGTCAGATGCTGCGTGCCACCGCGACGTGGCGTCGCGCGAAGGTGTATAGAAAATAGCAGGGCCGGAGCCCGCGAGCTCCGGCCCGAAAAATCAACGCGCAGGAGTTGCTACGCCGTGCGCCTACGTCCTCTTCGGTGGCCGCACGAGCAGCGGCAAAATCGCAGATACGCCGACACCAATGGCGATGTAATGCAACGCATCGCGATAGGTGCCGCTCGCGTCGTGCATTTTTGCCATTATCAAAGGACCACCCACGCTGGCGAATCCCCATGCTGTCAGCATCAGGCCGTAAATCGGACCCACATTTTTCGAGCCGAAGTAGTCCGCCGCGAACGCGGGCATCGTGCCAAAGCCGCCGCCGTAGCACATCAAAATGATGAACGAAACAACCGTGAGCGCCGTGCTTGCGGTCAGGCTCGGCAGCACCCAGAAAAGTCCCAGCTGCAGAAGGAACATCACGAAGAACGTGAATTTTCTCGTAATGCCGTCGGACACCCACGCCCAGAACACGCGGCCCACTGCGTTGCCGATGCTCACCACTCCGACCATGCCCGCCGCGATGAGCGCCGTGACGCCGGTCGCTTTCCCGAGCTCCTGGAATATCGGCGATTCCTGCGAAATGAGCGAAATTCCCGCGGACACATTCAAAAACAAGAGCAGCCACAGCGCCCAGTATTGCCACGTGCTTACGGCCTCGCCGAGTTTGTAATCTCGCCCGCCCTGCCGCGAGATTTGCGCAGCCGATGGCGTCCAACCTTCCGGTTTCCATCCGTCCGGCGGGTTTTGCATGAAGAAGCCAGCCGCGAGTGTGACGATCAGGTAGCCAATTCCGAGGTAGGCAAACGTCTGCAGCACTCCGACGCTTTGAATTAGCCGCGCGGCGATCGGAGCGGTCACGAGCGCGCCCGCTCCAAATCCACCCACCGCGATTCCCGTGATCAGCCCGCGGCGATCCGGAAACCATTTCAGCAGCACAGCCACAGGCACGATGTAGCCAAACCCCAGGCCAATGCCGCCGATCAGGCCGTAGCTGAGGTAGAGCCACCACAATTTGTTCGCGGAAAAACTGGCGAGGAAGACGCCGAGGCCGTACAGAAATCCGCCCGTCAGCGCCACGATCCGCGGACCGCTCTTGTTCAGCCACAGGCCGCCAAAGAACGCCGCGATGCCCAGCACGAAAATTGAAATCGTGAAGGTCAGCGTCACTTGTGGACTGGTCCAACCGAATGCTTTCGTGAGCGGAATGCGAAACACGCTCCACGCGTACACTGCCCCCAGCGCGATCTGCATAAAAACACCGGCCAGCGCGATTCCCCACCGATTTGCCACACGCATAGTGCCTCCCGGCGAACTTTAAAAATCTCAAGAGCTGCTTTTGAAAGTGGAAACTCTTTACGAATGGCCGAAATGCTTACTTGGAATTCTGATCCCCTTCACCCGCGAGATGCTTTCCCCAATTTTCCAGCAGCCGATTCACCACGGCCAGGCCGCGGCGGCTGTTCTTGCGCCGAAATTGCTTGTAAAGCGCCCACAGCCCCGGCGGATTCGCCGCCTCCGCCTTTGCTTCCAGCAGCGCGTTTGGCACCGCTTCCGCCAGATCTCTCATCACATCCGGATCGATCGAGCCAAACGTCTTCGCCAGAAGCACCAGATTGCGAATTCCACGAATCGCGTCCGGCTGCTTCGCGGCTTCCGTTAGCATCTCCAGAATTTTCCCCTGCGAGCTGACGAGTCCTCGCAGCAACTCCAGCATGCGCTGATCGTGCATGTCCTGCAGCAGTTCCAGCGCAGAGAGGATCGCTTCGGCGTGCTCGACGGGCGCGCTTTCCAACCGCGCAATCGCCTCTTTGCGCGGATCGCGCGGCGCAAATTCCAGCGGAATCGGTTTAGCCATGGGATTTCTCCGTGTCCGCGCGCTCGCCGCCGTTCGATTGGATCTGCACCAGCCCATTGCCGCCGGGAATGTGATAGTCCGCGCGCTTCCACTTCCGATCCACTTCCACGCCGCGCTGCGGAGTCGGATGGCCCCAGCGCGAATTCACTTTCGGCAGCGGATTTTCGCCGGTCTCGCCGAGGATCTTCATCCGAACGGACGTTTCCTTGTAGGCCGGAGTGTGCGTCGCGGCGTCGGTGATGCTGCTCGTCAAAAAATTCACAGGCTGCTCGCTTGAATTCATCGGCATGTAGAGTTCGTTGCCGCTCACGCGATCTGTGACCACTGCGCGCACGCGCACTTGCCCGTATCGCGAAACCAGCTGCACCCATGCGCCGTCCTGGATGCCGCGTTCGCTTGCCAGTTGCGGAGAGACCTCCACGAACGTGTCGGGCGCCTTCTCGACTATGCCCGGCGTGCGATACGTCAGCGTGCCTTCGTGAAAATGTTCCAACATGCGGCCGTTGTTCAGGTGCAGATCAAATTCTTCGTTCTGCTGGTTTTCCCACTCGGTCCATTTCAGCGGGAAAAGTTTCGCCTTGCCGCCCGGCATGTTGAATTGCTTTGTGTACAGCAGTGGCTGATCTGTGCCGTCTTCCGCCACCGGCCAGAACAGCGATTTGTATCCCTCCAGCCGTTCGTAGGTCACGCCGGCGAACATCGGCGTCAGCGCCGCGATCTCGCGATAAACATCGGCCGGTTGTTTGTAATGCCAACCCGCGCCCATCCGATTCGCAATGTCGATGATGATTTCCCAATCCGGCCGCGTGCCTTCCAGTGGCTCGAACACTTGGTACAACCGTTGAATGCGCCGCTCGGAACTCGTGAATGTGCCTTCTTTTTCCACGCTGGGACAGGCCGGCAGGACGACATCCGCGAATTGGCAGGTCTTGCTGAAGAAAATTTCCTGCACGACGAAGAATTCCAACTTGTTGAACGCAGACTCAACGTAATTCGCGTTGGAATCTACCAGCGCCATTTCTTCGCCGATCAAATACATGGATTTCAGCCTGCCGTCGTTGGCGGCATCCACCATTTGGTGATTGTCCAAACCCTTGGTGGTTGGCAGCGGGACTTTCCAGCCTTTTTCAAACCGCGCGCGCACTTCCGGATCGTCCACCTTCTGGTAGCCGCTCACCATCGCGGGCATGGAGCCGTGATCGCTCGCGCCCTGCACGTTGTTGTGTCCGCGCAGCGGATAAGCGCCAGTGCCCGGCCGCATGTAATTCCCTGAAACCAGCAGCAAATTGGAAATCGCCGTCGAAGTATCCGAGCCCATGCTGTGTTGCGTCACGCCCATCGCCCACAGGATGCAGACGCTCGGCGCTTCGGCAATCATGTGCGCCACCTTCTTCAGCGTTTCTTGCGGAATCCCGGTGCGCTGCGAGGCGAATTCCATCGTGAAAGGTTCCAGCGCCGCGCGATATTCCGCCAGCCCATCCACCCACTGATCCAGGAAGGATTTTTTCGCCAGACCGTTATCCAGCAAATAGCGGCTCACCGCGCACAGCCAGATCAAATCCGTTCCCGGCCGCGGATGCAGGAAAATATCCGCGCGTCGCGCCATTTCGTGCTCGCGCAAATCGGAAACGATCAGCTTCTGCCCGCGCAATTTGTGCGCGCGCTTCACGCGCGTGGCCAGCACCGGGTGGCTTTCGGCGGTGTTCGTCCCGATGGCGATCACCAGGCCCGCCTGCGCGATGTCTGCCATTGTTCCCGAATCGCCTCCATAGCCGACGGTGCGGAAAAGTCCGGTTGTTGCCGGCGCCTGGCAGTAACGCGAACAGTTGTCAATATTGTTCGTGCCGATCACCGCGCGCGCCAGCTTTTGCATCAGATAACTTTCTTCGTTAGTGCACTTCGATGAAGAAATGAACGCCAGCGCATCGGGCCCATGCTTCGCGCGGATTTCCGTAAACTTTCGTGCCGTCAATTCCAGCGCTTCCTCCCAACCGGCCTTGCGGAATTTTCCGTTCTCGCGAATTAGCGGCGTCGTCAGCCGGTCTCCGGCGTTCACGTAATCCCAGCCGAACTTTCCCTTCACGCACGTCGAAATTCCGTTCGCGGGGCCATCCTGCGGCTCGACCTTCAAGATTTCGCGGTCTTTCGTCCACATGTCAAAGCTGCAGCCCACTCCGCAGTAGGTGCAGACGGTTTTCGTCCGGCGCACGCGTGATTCGCGCATTAGCGCTTCGGCCTCGGAAACTTTCATTACGCTTCCGTAGCCGGTTTCCGGTTCGATGCCCTTCACCACGTCGATCATTCCGTCCAACACCGGCTTTGATAGATACGTGAGGAATCCGGCCTGCCCGATCATCGATTTTTCCATCAGGGCGTTGCACGGGCAGACCGTGACGCAATGGCCGCAGGAAACACAGCTGGATTCGCCGATGGTCGATCCGCCGTCCCACAGCACGCGCGGATGCGCATCTTCCCAGCGAATCGAAAGCGTTTCATTCACCTGGACGTTCTGGCAGGCTTCCACGCATCGCCCGCACAAAATGCATTGCTGTGGATCATAGCGATAGAACGGATTCGTGTTGTCCACTTCGTACGGCTTCGGCTGATAGGGAATGTTCTGGTGATCGACGGCCAGCAACTTTGTCGTGTTGTGCACCGTGCAATTTTCGTTGTTGTTGTCGCAGACCGTGCAGTAAAGCAAATGATTGCTGAGGATGACGTCAAATGCCTGGCGCTGCGCCGCGATGGCGCGCAGAGATTTAGTGGAAATCTGCATCCCGCTCGTAACCTGCGTCGCGCAAGCGCGCACGAGTTTACCGTCAATTTCAACCATGCAGGTGTCGCACGTCTGAAGGGGGCCGAGTTGCGGGTGGTAACAAACTTGGGGAAGCTTCGCCCCGGCGCGATTGATTACGTCAATGAGGAATTCATTTTGTCTTGCGTCGTAGGATGAGCCGTCAATCGCAACTTTGAGCGCCATTGAATACCTCCGACGGCCGCCGCAGAATTCACACGCCGCTCACACAGAATGCCTGTCTCGTTTATCAGAGTTTCCGGTCGAAAAGCAATACACAGAATCTTGAACAAAGAATACCGGAATCCATTCATCCGCCATTCATGCAGCTGTCACTGAACGTTCATGTGGAAGTGCAGCTTGCAGGCACCGCAAAAGGAAAAATCGCGTGACACCGCATTCTGAGAATGCGAAGCCACGCGAGTTCAGGTGTTCGACAAGAATAGACGCGAGAGGGGGCCGACTATTTCTTTAGCGCACCCGCGCCGAGAGCAAGCGCGAGCAGCACAAGCACGTACATTCCCCAGGCAAATGAAAACGGGCTGCTGCCGGCCATCTTCGCCACGTCTCCGAAAGCCTTGTTTTGTTGAAAATAAATCATCACCCACGAAATCAGAATGTAGCCCGCAGGCGCTGCGTTCAAATACTTCGCCCACGGCACCTTGATAAAAGGCGCCAGAAATGGAGCCACCAGACACACGAGTCCGATAATCGACCAGATACCGTGATCGCTGCCACCGACCGCGGCGGACATCATTCCAACCGCGTTGCTGAGATCAATTCCCAGTAGCCCCCAGAATGTGAAGGACATGGCCGCGCCAAATCCTCCGCCGATGGAAGCAGCCGGCAGGAAGAAAAAGGAAATCACAACAAGAACCGCGAGGATCATCGGCATCATCCCCATCTTCGCGGCGAGCGCGCCCACGCCCTGCTGCGCGAGTTTCGCCGCTTCCTTTCCTTTTTCCTGCGCCACCGCGCTCACCTGATTGAATTTTTCTTTGTTCGCCGACGAAGACGAATCAGCCACCGTGATGGCTATCAACGCTCCGGCCGCGTCGAATTCAACATCCACCGCCTGATTCGCCGCCGGAGCCACGGGCGATTTCCACACTCGCTCGAGCGTGAAAAAGTGTTGCTGGCCGTTGGCAAACACGATTCCCGGCGTCGCATCCGGCACCTTGATGACTGTCCCTCGCGCCTTGCTGGCGTTTGTATCGCTCATTGCAATCCTCCGTTTGTGGTTAATCCCATTGCAGCCGTTTTCTTCTCTGCCCGTGACGCAAAACTTCGCCGCGCTTCGACTACTTCTTCTTCAGCGGCGGCATCAGCGATCCTGGAGGTCCGGCGAGCGAGCCGTCGTCCTGAATCGTGAACACGGTCGTCTGCCCCTGGCACGTTAGGCTAACTTGTTTGCCGGAGGTGGTGTACGTGCAGGGACTGGATTGACCCGCGAATGTGAACATGGCCGCTCCGCCCGACTTCAGCTCTATGCTGACGCCGCCAGTGGGATCCGAATATGTGCCCGTGACGCCGCCGCAGCCGGCAGTGATGGAGACCGCGGTAATCGCGACGCACAGAAGGAGTGAAAGACAAGCTGCGCGGCCGCGCCAGAAGTCCTTCTTGAGCGGCTTATTCGTGTTTTCAAAAGCCGGAATTCCTGCTTCGATTTGCTTCATCTAGTCTCCTCTGCATCGGTTGGATGTTTCCGTGGGTGCTCTTACTACTACGCAATGCGAAAAATCACAAGTAAAACCGTCACGCCTTTGCATTCCGCCCCGGCGTATAATCCAGAACCCGGCAAGGGATCCATGGAAACCGCACCTGTCCAACGGCGCGAGCTCGACGTCCTCTTTAGCCTGACCTACGAAGAGCTGCGGCGGCTTGCCTCGAACCTTCGCCGCGGCGACCCGAGCGCGACGCTGAGTCCTACGGCCCTGGTGAACGAAGCGTGGATCAAGCTCGCAGCCTCGCCGCGATTCGCCGCCACGTCCCCGCTACATTTCAAACGCATCGCCGCGCGTGCGATGCGGCAAGTGCTGATCGAAGCCGCGCGCCGGCGTCACGCGCGCAAACGCGGCGGCGCGGAAAAATTGACGATCAACCTGGCCGACCCCGCCTCTGAAACCGCTGCCACCGGCGAGGAGCTCCTTGCGCTCGATGCCGCCCTCTCGGATCTGGCGGAACTAAGTCCGCGCCAGGCGCTGATGGTGGAGGGCAGATTCTTCGGCGGGCTCGACGCGAAGGAGCTGGCGGAATTGCTTGGCGTTTCGGAAGCCACCATCCTGCGCGACTGGCGTGCGGCAAAGGCCTGGCTGGGCGCGGAAGTGCGCCGCGCGGCTGCCGCAAAAAAAATTACGCGAAGGTAGAAATGGATTCCGCGCGCTGGGAAAAAATCCAGTCTCTCTTCCATGACGCCGCCGAGCTTCCAGCTCCGCAGCGCCGCGCGTTCCTGGAATCTTCCTGCGGTGAAGATCAAGAGCTCCTCACTGAAGTTTTGGCCCTGCTCGAGGAAGATTCGCGCGGCGAATCGCTGCTCGAACGCGGCGTCGCCGGCGTGGCGTATCAAATGGTCGGCGACGCAGTTCACGCCAGCCTTCGCACGGAAAAATTCGGCCACTATCGCATCAAGGAAGTTCTCGGTGAAGGCGGAATGGGGGTCGTCTACCTCGCTGAACGCGACGATCTCGGCAACCTCGTTGCCATCAAGCTTTTGCCGGACGCCTGGGTTTCACCATCGCGGCGTGAACGCTTCGCCAGCGAGCAGCGAATGCTCGCGCAGCTCAATCATCCGAGCATCGCGCGCCTCTACGATGCCAACACCCTCGAAGACGGCACTCCGTGGTTCGTCATGGAGTATGTGGACGGCGTTCCGTTCACCGAGTATTGTCGCAAGAACGAGTGCAGCGTCCGGGAGCGCCTGCAGCTGCTGCGTCTGGTGTGCGAAGCCGTCGTCTACGCGCATCAGCACGCGCTGATTCATCGCGATTTGAAGCCGTCGAACATCCTCGTCAAGCGCGACGGCACGATTCGCCTTCTTGATTTTGGCATTGCAAAGCAAACCGAAGGTCTGCAGGTTCCTAAGGATCAAACGAAAACGGAATTTCGCCTGCTCACGCCGGCCTACGCCGCGCCCGAACAAATGCGTGGCGAGCCGGCGGGCGTGCAAACCGACGTTTACTCACTGGGCGTGATTCTGTATGAGCTGCTCGCAGGCCGCCTGCCGTTTGAACTTTCCAAATTAACACCGGCGCAGGCAGAAAGAGTTGTGACGGAACAGGAACCGGCGAAACCGTCAGTCGTCGCGGAGAAATCTGTTGGCGACGGCGCCAAAAGAATCGCCGCAAACAAATCTGAATGGGCTGATCTCGATGTCCTGTGTCTCACCGCCGTGCACAAGGACTTGCGGCAGCGCTATCCCTCCGTCGAAGCTTTCGTCCGCGACATCGACCATTTTTTGAAAGGCGAACCGCTGGAGGCACGACCGGATACGTTGGGTTACCGCGCGCGAAAATTTGTCTCGCGCCATCGCCGCTCAGTGGCTGCTGCCGCCGCAGTTTTTTTCATCATCGTTGGCCTTGCGGCATTCTTCACCGTCCGCCTGAAGATCGAACGCGACAACGCCAACCGGCAAACGGCCATCGCCGCCAGCATCAATCAGTTTCTTGCTGGTGATCTACTCGGCCGCGGCAGTCCATTTCAAAGCGGTCAGGCCTCGGAAAGTTTGCTGGATGCCATCAAGCAAGCCTCGCCCGGCATCGACCGGAAATTCGCGGACGAGCCTCAGGTCGCCGCGGAGCTTCACCTCGCCATCGCCAAGGCGCTCGATAATCGCAGCAATTTCCCGGAAGCCACCGCCGAATACGAACGCGCCGACAAACTTTTTCTGCAAGTCCAGGGCCCGCCTTCGCAGGACGCCATCGTCACCGAACTCCAGCTTGCGGCCATGGACGCGCGTAGTTTCCAGGGCACGAATTTGCCCGAGGCAAAAAAAATCGTCGCGGATCAAGAGGTCCTACTTGCCCAGATTAAAAATCCTCGGAAGGATCTCCCCGTCTGGCTCGATACTGCGAAGGGAATGATCGCTCTCGTCGAAAGCGACGCAAAAGGCGCGAACCAGTTTTTCAAGCAAGCCTATGACGAAGCTGCCGCGCTACCCGATTTCGACGACCTCGCGAAATACAATCTGAAGCAGAGGCTCGCGTTCACCTACATTCGCCTCGGCGATGGCGCCACCGCCGAACGCCTCGAACACGAACTGATCGATTCCTATTCCGCCATCACCGGTCCGGACAGCCCCTACGTGCTGCGCGTGCGTCTGAATCTGGCACAGGCCTACATGATTCAGCGGAAGTTTCAGGATTCCATCAACGAAGCGACCGCGATATATCCTGAATTCCTCGCAAAATTCGGGCCGGATCACGAACTCACGATGCAATTGCTCAGCACGCGCGCCGCTTCCGAAGGAAATTTGGGGATGTATGACGATTCTCTGCGCGACGACCTGGCGATCTACAAGCTCGCCGTGGAAAAACAGGGACCGCTTTCCTTCTACGCCATCGGCACGCTCGCCGACGCATCCACTGCGCAATGCCGCGCGGGGCATCTGATCGAAGGCGAGGTGAACGCACGCAAGGCATACGACAGTTCAGTGAAGGCCTTCGGCGAAAAAGCGGTTCTCTCCAACGCCGCCGCGCTTCCGCTCGCGCAATGCTTGATCGACCTGCAAAAATTACCGGAAGCGACGAAATTGCTGGATGGAATCGACGTGAAAGCCGTTGCGCAGCTCACCGGCAATCCCGATTGGGGCGCGGACGTCACGCTCGCGCAGGCCGAAATCGCATTCCGCGAAGGCAATTATGACGAGGCCACTACGGACGTCCAATCCGTCCGCGAAGTTTATCTGCGTCCGGACGCCGAAGCGTACCAGCGCCAGAAAATGGAAGAGTTGACTGCGATGCTCAGCCGCCGCGCCCGGCCAAAATGAATCTTGCGCGCGCGTTAGGGCCGTGCGAAACATCAGTGTAGAGTTCCGAGCGAAAAATATGACTACCACCGCGCAAAACACGCCGTCAAATCGCACGATTTCTCTCGCGTCCATTCAGGACGCCCGCAAGCGCGTTTACCAGGCCGCCGTCCGTACGCCTCTCGTGCGGCTGTATTTTGACGAAGCGCCCGCCGAGATTTATCTAAAGCTCGAAAGCTTTCAGCCGATTGGCTCATTCAAAATTCGCGGCGCGTACAACGCCATCAGCCTGCTCAGCCCGCAGCAGCGCTCGCGCGGCGTCTGGACAGTGAGCGCCGGCAACGCCGCGCAAGGCGTCGCGCTCGCCGCGCGCATCGTCGGCGTCCCGTGCAAAGTGCTCGTGATGGATACCGCGCCCGCCGCGAAGCTCGACTCGATCCGCCGCCTCGGCGCGGGCATCGTCAAGGCCAGTATGGACGAATGCTGGAAGGCTGTCACCGAGCACGAGCATCCGGCGTTTGACGGGCACTTCGTGCATCCCTTCGACGATGACAATTTCATCGCTGGCAACGGGACCTGTGGCCTCGAAATTTTGGAAGATCTGCCGGACATTACTGCCGTCGTCGCCGGATTCGGCGGCGGCGGACTCAGCTGCGGCATTGCGGCCGCGCTCGCGGGAATGAAATCACCCGCGAAAGTCTTCGGTGCCGAGCCGGAAACCGCATCACCGCTTGCGCTTTCATTTCAGAAAGGATCCGCGCAAAAATTTCCCGATTGGAAATCCAGTTTCGTGGATGGCTGCGGCGGAAAATCTGTTTTGCCGGGAATGTGGGACCTTGCGAGCCGTCTGCTCGCCGGTTCCATCGTCACCGCTCTGGATGAAACCGCACGCGCCATGAAAATCGTCGCGCAGCGCAATCACATTATTGCCGAAGGCGCGGGCGCCTGCGCGGTCGCCGCCGGCCTCAGCGGCAAAGCCGGCTCCGGAAAAATTGTGTGCGTCGTCAGCGGCGGGAACATCGATCTTGCGAAATTCGCAGAGCTGGTCTCAGGCGGCACGCCTTCAGGCGCGAAAGCTTAGCTGTTCGTCACAAATAATTTCTGCCAACTATCCGAAGGGTTGTGTGTTCTGGCTAGTGGCCTTCACACGGGCAAATGCGAGCTATTTCGATTGCCACTGGCGAACCAGCTTCTCGAACTCCGCGGGAACGACGCCGGGGGCGAATAAGAAGCCCTGTACTTCATCGCAACCTTGCTTGCGCAGCAGCTCCAATTGCGCGCTTGTCTGCACACCTTCAGCAATCACCTTCAGGCCCAGGCTTCGCGCCAGCCCGATGACAGCGGTGACGATACCGTGCGCACTTTCGTCCGCTACGAAGGACTGGTCGATCTTGATTTTGTCGATGGGGAAGCGTCGAAGATAACTCAACGAAGAATACCCAGTACCGAAGTCGTCGATGGAAAGCCGGAACCCCATGTCATGGAGCTTTTCGAGGATTTCGACCGAACTTTCCGCATCACGCATGATCATGGTCTCGGTAAGCTCGAGTTCGAGGCGGTTCGGCGAGATCCCATGTTTTCGCACTGTGCTCGCGAGATGATCCACGAAATCTTTCTGACGGAACTGAACCGCGGAAACATTCATGGCGATGGGGACCGACAATTCCGCTGAGTTTTGCCACACAGAAGCCTGTTGCGACGCTTCTTCGATCACCCAGCTGCCGATGGGGACAATCAGGCCGCGCTCTTCGGCAATGGGAATGAATTTGCCGGGCATGAGCAGACCCAACTCCGGATGATTCCAGCGGATCAGCGCCTCCGCTCCGATCACGCGGCCGGAATTGAGGTCGATCTGAGGCTGATAGTGCAGCACGAATTCCCGGCGCTCGATGGCGCGGCGCAAGGCATTTTCTGTCGAGAGCATTTCGAGCGCGCGCTGATTCAGATCGCTGGTATAAAACTGAAAGGCGTTGCGCCCCGCACCTTTGGCCTGATACATCGCGGCGTCGGCGTTGCGGATCATCTCCGGTCCATTGCTCGCATCGTCGGGATAAATGGAAATGCCCATGCTCGCCGTGACCGTGAGTTCATAGTTGTTGAGCGTGACCGGGGCCGAAAGGCACGCATGGAGTTTCTGCGCAAGAACGGCCACATCTTGCGCGCTGCGAACACCCTGGAACAGCACCACAAATTCATCGCCGCCGATTCGGGCCACGGTGTCTTCATCTCGCACGGCGCCGGAAAGCCGCTTCGCGATGGTTTGCAGCAGCAGATCTCCGGCGTCGTGGCCCAAAGAGTCATTCACATCCTTGAAGCGGTCCAGATCGATGAACACCGCTGCAACTTTGGATCTCAATCGCCGGGTGGCCTTCGTAAGTTGGCTGAGCCGGTCCATCAGAAGCACGCGATTCGGCAAATCCGTGAGCGCGTCAAACTGCGCCAGATGGATCATCCGTTCCTGATCCTGTTTGCGCGCGGTGATGTCGGAAAAGATCCCGATATAGTGCGTCACTGCGCCCTTGCGATCGTAAACTGCGCTGATGGAAAGCCATTCCACATACAGCTCGCCGCTCTTCCGGCGATTCCACATTTCGCCCTGCCACATTCCGGTTTCCAGCAGGCTCTTCCACATGGCCGCATAGAAGGTGCGATCCTGGCGCCCGGATTGCAAAATCCGCGGCGTCTTACCGGCAACGTCGTCCGCGCAAAAGCCTGTCAGTCGCTTGAAGGCCGAATTGACCAGCAGGATGCGTTCCTGCGAGTCGCAAATAAAGATTGCTTCCGCGCTTTGTTCCAGAACGCGGGACCACAACTGCAATCGTTCTTCAGCCTTGATGCGCTCGGTGATGTCGCGGAAGTACCAGATTCGCCCACGGTATTTGCCCGCAGAATCGATGAGTGGTGTCGTGTACCGGTCTAGGACGCGGCCGTCTTTCAGGCGGATTTCGTCCACACCCTTTTCATTTTTATGTTCGTAGAGGTACGCCACTCTTTCCCGAAACTGGTCGCAATTTTCGATCTGGTCGGAAACGTGACGGAGCAATTTCTCGTCATTTCCGGCGCTGAGGATCGGCGCCGGCACGCCCCAGATGGCGGCGAATTGCCGGTTGGACAGAATGATTTTGTTCGCTTCGTCTACGGCCAGGATGCCGTCGAGGGTCGCTTCAGCCTGTGCCTCCAGCAAAGTATTCTTGAAGAGGATGTCCTGCTCGACCTGCTTGCGCTCGGTGATGTCCCGGGCAATGCCGAAAACGCCAGCGAAACCGCCGGCGGCATCTTTCAGGTGGCCGGTGCTCAGCAGAACCGGAATATCCTTGCCGTCTTTGCGGAGGTGCAAACATTCGCCCCTCCATCCTCCACCGGCAAAGGTTTTTGCATCAATTTCATCGAGCAGTTCCGGCGGATTGTTGGGAGAGAGTATCGACCGAAAGCTTTGCCCAATTAATTCGTGTGCGGAGTATCCAAGCGCCCGCAGCCACGCTCGATTGGCGAAGGTGATGTTCGCAGTCCTATCGCCCATGGCGATAAACTCAGATGTGCTCTCCATCGCCTGAGAGAGCTGCGTAAGCCGTTCTTCGGAGCGTTTGCGCGCAGAGATGTCCTGTTTGATGGCGACGAAGTGCGTGATTTTTCGCGCACTGTCCCTGACGGGCGTGATCGTCATCTCCTCGTCGTAGAGGCTGCCGTCCTTCCGTCGATTTATCAGCTCCCCGCGCCAAATATTTCCCCCAAGAATCGTGCGCCACATTTCTTCGTAGAGTGCGCGCTTGTTCTGGCCGGAGTTCAGCACACGGGTACTTTGTCCAACGATTTCCGGCGATGCGTATCCGGTCAATTGTGTGAACGCCGGGTTCACCCAGACGACGGCGCCAGCGACGTTGGTGATTACGACCGCATTTGCCGCGGCCGCAAGCGCGGCAATCTGCACCTCCGCCAGGCCTTCGGTTTGAGCACCGTCGGCGGGCAAGAGATCAATTGTGCGGTGACCCGGCATTAACTCAACTGCTCCATACAAATCGCGTTAGCGGTGACGCGCGAAAAAATTGGGCACCGCGCTGAAACGGCCGCCGTCCATGAGCGATGTTCATCGGGAGGGGTACGGCCTTCGGTGTTGTTTAGCAGAATCTAGGGTATTTCGGAAAGTACGTGGTAGGCTAGGAAATTACCGTGGTGTTTCCTATGGGACATCCACGTTAATCGCGCGGCAGACGCCCGAGGCTACTCTTCTAGTTCGCTTTCCTCAGGCGCATCGGTTGGGCTCTCGAACTCCATGCGATAGCTGTCGGGATCGCTCAGCCGTTCGAGTTCTCTACTCCGACCTACCCAAAGTTCCGACTCTTCATGCCAGCCATCTCTTGCCAAAACGTGCTCGCTAGCTCACCTTGCCAGTTCGACGCACGCCGACCTGAAACCTTAAGACCGAACACCTTCTTGGTGGACGTACCGGATGACTTCAACGTCGGACATCGCAATCAGTCCTTCACCTACCATCTGATCGAGTACCGGCAGCAGTGTCTTTATCTTCTCTTCCGTGTCGATTACGGCCACCATCAGCGGTGCATCGGAGGAAAATGACAACAAGTGAGACTTCCGGATCAGCGTGCTCGCGCCGTACCCTTCAATTCCCCGAAACACTGTCGCACCCGCAATGTCCAGCTCGCGGCATTTCTCCACGATGGCCTGAAACAGCGGTCTGTCCTTCCACTTGTCATTCCCGCCGAAGTGAATCCTCAGCATTTTTGCCCGCCCTTCGAGTTTCACGACCGCGCCTCCTTTCGCCGTTCCTCCGCGATGTAATCGTGGGTGTACTTGATGATGTCCACCTCGGAAAGCACCACCAGGCCCTGCCGCACCATTTCATCGATCACAGGCAAAAACGCCCGCAATTTTTCCTCGGTGTCCACCACCGACAGCATGACCGGGTGGTCGTGAGACAGGCTCAGCGCCGACCCCTTGTGTATACGCCGGTTCGCTCCATATCCTAAGGTGCCCTGGTAAACCGTCACACCAGCGATATCGTGCGCACGCATGCTCTCGACCAGTGCCTTATAGAGCGGCTTTTCGTTCCACTTATCGTTCTCGCCGATGTAAATCCGCATCAGCTTCGCCTTCCCCTCCTTTTTCAGGTTCAGCGTCTGAACGGATGGAGCCGGCGTTTTCGAAATCTGCGCTGGTTTCGCAATCGTAGTGTCTTGAATTTCAATCAGTCCGGTGCCGGCCATTTCGTAGAGCTTGGGCAGCAGCTCCTCGACCTTCTCGGGAGTCTCTACAAACTCGACTTTGACCGGGAGATTCTCCGTCAGCATAAGGATCTGGGTACTGTGGAGATGGTGGTCCGCACCGAACCCAGCAATCCCGCGAATTACGTTGGCTCCCGATACCTTGTGAAAGAACAGGAAATTCAGGATCGCCGAGTACACGGATGTGCCGTGATACTGATGGTCCTCGCCGACGTAAATGC
>Ga0335078_10001902_pt1 | contig 31626 bp, 27 predicted proteins | sample Lox_Sample_32_FD_206711 | JGI IMG/M metagenome (GOLD analysis project Ga0335078, IMG submission 206711) | Soil microbial communities from Loxahatchee National Wildlife Refuge, Florida, United States - Lox_Sample_3.2 | ecosystem: Environmental > Terrestrial > Soil > Wetlands | place: USA... | reverse complement strand
GTGGCGCTTGTGTAGATCCTCTGGCCGGTGAAGGGAATATGCGTAAACGGGGACGAAACGCCCTGCTTTTCGCTGCTGATACTCAATATCCCATCGGCCTTGTCTTCCAGTGCGGTAACGGTGTAGCACTTATCGTTCACGAGCACGTTCCTGGCCTTGGCGGCGGCTAAGGTTTGCACCCCCTCGGCTTTCACGTAAATCGTCCGAATTACGGAATGCGTCTCACGCGATGCGGCTGTCTTGGATATCCGCGTGTCTAGATCCTGAGCTGGTGTGTACGATGGAAATAAACCGGCCAGCACAGCAAGAAGAAGTGCGGTTCGGATGAGGTTTGACATGCGGGTAGGCGTTTCCTCTCGGTAAAGCCTGATCGTGTTGCGGGCGGTAACAGAAAGGACCATGAGTGCCATTCCGGCGATGGCGACGGCGCCCGCGAGGTCGAATAACAGAAAGCGTCGGCCGAGGACATGCGCATAGGGATGTACGAGAAGCGCCGTGTTTCCCGCCACGAGCAGGAGTCGAATTTCAGTGGGACCAAAGATTCCATGCGAAAGACGAAAGCGTCCCATCGTATAGGTCGCGAGATAACTCTCGATGGACAGCAGGTAAAAGCAAACCAGCATTCCGACCGCGATCTCCCAGTGCAAATAGCCGGAACAGAGCAGTCCTGCCATTAGAGCCAGCGCACCCAAGGTGTCGGCCATATGGTCTACGTAGAAACCATAGCGCGGGCGCTGTTGATTGCGGACTCGTGCCAGGGTGCCATCGAGGCTGTCGCCAAGCCAGTTCAGAAAGAGAAAAAAGTCCACGAGCCAGAGCATCCAGGGGGTCCGTGATGTGAGTGCATACGCCGCGCCTGCCAGTAGCTGACACACAAAGCCTAAGCCGGTCAAGTGGTCAGAGTTGATGGTCGCTGGCGTTCGCCGGGCCATCCACACCAACAGCCGCTTCTCAGGTTCCGCAGTCAGGGCCTTATGAACTCGGGTCGCGTTCACGAACGCAATCTCTCCACCGTCAGGAGCGGTTGCTTGCTTCATGTGAACACCGCATGGGTGGCTCATCAATTCACCTCCTTGGCGGCGATTCCGGTTGCCGTGCAAGGATGCTTGAATTCAGAAGTGGAACGCAATGCATCGCACCTCAAACGTGGCTCTCTTGCACATCATCGTCCAACTTCTTGGTGCCTCGAAGGTTATGGGAAGTTCTCCATGCGCCGGGAAGGGCCTTGTCATGCGGGAGCAATCGTTGCCACAAGTCCAAACGCGGTTTCTTGCGTTCCCTTGGCTCTGCTACTAGCCTTGTACCGAAAAGCGAATAAACTGGAGTGTCGCCCACTTCACCACCTGCCGATGTCACAACAGAACATCTGCCGCGTATTTCGCTTCGGATTATTCGAGGTCGATGAGGCCACGGGAGAGCTGCGTAAACAGGGTATCCGCATCAAGCTCCACTCGCAGCCATTTCAGGTCCTGGTGATGCTTCTGGAAAGGCCCTCCGCGGTTGTGCCGCGGGAGGAGATGCGGCGGCAGCTATGGGGTGAGGACACTTTCGTGGACTTCGACCACGGCCTGAACACCGCCATCAACAAGATTCGCGAAGCGCTGGGTGACTCTGCCTCCCAAACCCGTTATGTTGAGACGGTCTCCGGCAAGGGCTATCGCTTCATCGCGCCGGTGACAGTTGCGACGCCGGTTTCGCAACCGTCGGAAGGGCCCGCCGGGATGACGCGCCATGCCGTAGGGGTTGCAAGGAGCGCAATGGCCTCGCCCCTGCTGACCGCCACCCCCGCAGCACCCGAAACGCGGTTTCTAGAAGACTCCCCCAAGTCGTCATTTGGTACTCTTCTCACCGCTCCGCACGAGCTCCCTCGCGCGCCCCACTCGCTGGTGCGAAGTTTGCTGCTGCTGACGCAGGCCATGTACCTGGCGTTCTACTTGGGGGCGCTTGGGAACCTGCAAGCGATCCATCAGATTCTCTTAGACGGACAGTTGCCCTCGCCGGCGGCGCTCGTGAAGCTGCTGGTGGTGACCGCGGCCGTACTGATTCCGGTCCGTCTCTTCATTCTTGTGGCGGTTGCGTTCGATTTTCAACAGCTTCCGGCAAGGTTCGGCAGGCTCTTCCCGGTGCTGCTGCCCCTGGACCTGTTGTGGGCACTATCGCCGTTCCTCCTTACTCACCATGTGAGCGTAGGGCTGGCGCTAGGCATGAGCGCCGCGCTCGTCTGTATGCCGTTTGCTCAGCGATCGCTAGTTCTGATGTATGCCCTCGGGCGATAAAAATCACGCGCGTTGGCGTGCAGCACGGCTCCGTCAGGCGGCCGTATCCAAGCGCTTGCGGGTGCTGGAACGCTCTGGGCAGATTCTCGCGCACCCGCGAAGGACAGCGCCGGCCCTGCCGCATCGTGGGCCGCCGCCTTGCGCAAGCGAACGACGGGCGGGAGCGTTATCGGCGAATCTGGGAGGCCAACTTCGACCGGCTCGACCAACGGTTGGAAAAAATGAAAGCCAAACAGAAAATTACGAACGCACATCAAAACAGGAGAAGCTTGCAATGGCAACCATTAGCAAATTCAGAATCGAGGCGCCCAGCGACCGCGAGATCGTGATGACCCGGGTGTTCGACGCGCCCCGCCAGATGTTGTTTGACGCCTTTACCAAGCCCGAGCTGGTTCCGCAGTGGCTCACCGGCCGGCCGGACCATACGATGCCCATCTGCGAAATCGATCTGCGCGTCGGCGGCGCCTACAAGTACGTCTGGCGCGGCCCCGATGGACGCGAAATGAGCAGCCAGGGAATTTTTCGCGAAGTCGTCGCGCCGGCGCGCGTGGTTGCCACCGAACGCTTTGAGCCGGCGTGGTATCCGGGCGAAAACATCAACACCACGACGTTCGTGGAAGCCGACGGCATGACAACCGTGACCCTGAGCATCGAATGCGCCTCCAGGGAAGTTCGGGATGAGATGCTGAAGAGCGGCATGGAGCGCGGAGTGGCCTACAGCTACGATCAACTGGAGCGCATTCTCGCCTCCCGGGCGGGCTCAAAAGCCTCGTAGTCGTTACGTTGCCGGCTGCAGCCAGAATCCCACCCAAGCATCGGCTTGGGTGGGCACATGCTTACATTTCCGGTTCGTCGGCGCCGAATCTCTGCGTTCGCGCCAGCTTATGCTTTGGCCGTCTGGGCTTCGGTCCAGAACTTCATTTCATCCGCCGAGGGGCCGTACATGCCGGGGATCTCGATCTCATTCAGGCGCAGATAGACGCCGAGCTGCGCGCGGTGATGGATCATGTGGTTCATCACCATGCCGCGATAACAGACGGCACGTGGCATGGAGAAGATGGTGTCGCCCTTGGTGTTCTTCAGGCTCCAGATCACGCCGAAGTCTTCGTCTTTGGCTGCGGCGAGGGCCTCGCGCCCGGCCTTGGAATTCTTGTCGAAGGCGTCGAGCACCTCCTGGCGCGTCTCAGGATCGAAGGGCACGAAGTTGTTCATATCGAACTCTAGCACTTCTTTGGTGAACGTCTCCCGGGCCCATCCCGGCAGTTCGGCGACGTGGCCGGCGAGCCGGCGGAACGGCATCGACTTCGGATGCGGTTTGTAATCGGGAATTCTCTCCGGAAGACGCTCGAGCAGCTTGCGGGTGTTTTTCATCTCCTCGTCAAACTCGGGCAGCAGCATATCGCGAATGGCCATACAGAACTCCTGCCGCAGTGGCGGCGAAACCAGGCCAGAATAACACGAAGAAAAGGCGAAGACAAGTGGGCTGGCGCGGGGCTGGAGTATCGTTTTTCTTGCGGCTTGATTAACTAACTGGTTAGTTAAATTAACCGGGCGGTTAATTCCCATCGGCCTCCATCGCCCGTGCCAGCTCCCGCAACGACTCGGGGTAAGGTGCGCGGACGACGCCGCGTTCGGTGATGATCGCCGTGACGTAGTTATGAGGCGTGACATCGAAGGCGGGGTTTTCGACGCTAACTCCGTCCGGAGCGATCTGCTTGCCCGCAAGATGAGTGACCTCGCGCGCCGAGCGCTGCTCAATTGGAATTCCCCTTCCATCGGGTGTGTTCATGTCGATCGTAGAAAAGGGGGCGGCAACGTAGAACGGGATACCGTGCTCCTTCGCCAGCACCGCGACGGTGTAGGTGCCGATCTTGTTCGCGACATCGCCATTGGCGGCGATGCGGTCGGCGCCAACGATCACGGCAGCGATCTTTCCCTGGCGCATCATCGCGCCCGCCATGTTGTCGGAGATGACGGTGGTGGGGATGCCGTCCTTCATCAACTCCCACGCTGTCAGACGCGAGCCCTGCAGAAACGGACGGGTCTCATCAGCGAAGACGTGCAGCTTCTTGCCGGAATCGACGGCCGCGCGAATCACGCCGAGCGCGGTGCCGTAACCGCAGGTGGCCAGCGCGCCGGCATTACAGTGCGTCAGGACGCTACCGCTCGACGGCAGCAGAACCGCCCCATGCCTACCCATAGCTTGGTTCGCCGCGATGTCCTCGGCGAGCATCTGCTGGGCTTCTGCGACGAGCGCGCGCTTGATCTCGGGGATCGGTTGATCGCCGAGCCCGATGAACCTGTCCTTCATCCGGCGAATCGCCCAGAAGAGGTTGACGGCGGTGGGCCGCGTTGCCGCCAGCACATCGCAGATGCGGCCGAACTCGCATTGCAGGTCGTCGTGATTCTTGGCCTGGGAATCACGAACTCCCAGCGCAACGCCCATGGCAGCGGCGACGCCGATGGCGGGCGCACCGCGCACGATCATGGTGCGGATAGCATCCGCGACCTCTTCGTAGGTTTTGCAGGTGACGTAGGTCTCTTCCGTGGGCAACTTCGTCTGGTCGATGAAGCGCACGCCGGCGTCGGTCCATTCCAGTGTCTTGATCATTTCAGTATTCAGTAGCCAGTAGTCAGTTGTCAGTAGTTGTCGGTTGTCGGTTGTTCACTAGTCGAGGGCGCCGGGCAACGCAGTACGGAGTAGTCCTACTGACCACAGGCTACTGACTGCCGGCTACTGCATTCTTCATGTGTTCGGCGCGGACATCGTTGGCCGTAAATACCGCCACAAACGGCGCGGGAGCAGCGACTTTCTCTACCTTGGGACGTCCACCTGCCTCTTGCCGCTCCACCAGGCAAAGCACGCCGACGATTTCGAAACCATACTCGCGCGCCGCCTCAATGGCCTGAATGGTGGATGCGCCGGTGGTACAAACGTCGTCGACAATCACCGCTCGCGCCGGCTTGGCACGAAAGCCCTCGATACGCTGCCCCGTTCCGTGCGTTTTCTCTGCCTTCCGCACCAGAAAGCCATGCAGCGGCTTGCCCTGCTGCGCGCTGACCACAGAAGCAGCAACTACGATCGGATCGGCCCCCATCGTCATACCACCGATCGCATCGGCCTTCCACCCGCGTCTGGCGATTTCCTCAAGCACGGCCTGTCCGGTCAAAAGCGCGCCATTCGCATCCAGTGTCGTCACCCGGCAATCGATGTAGTAATCGCTGCTTGCGCCGCTGGAGAGGGTGAACTGGCCGAGGCGAAAGGATTTTTCGGCCAGCATAGCGAGGAGTTGTTGGCGAGGGTTGTTCATCTTGATTAGATCATTCCCCGAGATGGCAGGCCGGAGTGAACAGACTGTGTCGCGAGTGGTGCCGCCCGCTGCCGCGGCTCCAACCTTTCCCACGCTGGCTAATCCCAGGACAGACCGGGCACATCCCTGACGGCGCAAACCACCGGGGACATCCCTGACAGTGTAAACGGTTCGAGCAGGGGCATGTTGACCTATAGGTATGCCTTGGACGAGGTTAAGCGCCGGGCGCAGCAGCGGGCTTTCGATCGCTTTCGCCAGGAGTACAGCCAGTGTCCGAGCGGGTAGGACGGCTGCAACTCGACGATCGCTACTGGCAGGTGTACTTCCTGGAGTTGCCTATCGCCTGCTTCGACAGCCGCAAGCTACGTATGTTGCCGTTGCCCAAACAGGAAGGCGAACAGAGCTGCTTTATCCGCTGGCTTGAGCCATGACCCGCACGGGCTGGGCCATCCCTCACTGCTCGGGATGCCCGGCCGCGACGAAACACTTCCTCGCTTCCGACTCATCGCCCAGATCGCGATAGGCGTATCCCATGTTGCTATAAGCGCGGGCCTTCAGACCTGGATCTGGGGTGAACTCGACCACTTTTTTGTAGGCCTCGATGGCATCCGCTAACCTGTTCTGCATCTGGGCATAGCGTGCCAGATACATATTGCTCAGGGGATCGTGAGGATCGATCATGGCCGCCACGCGGAAGTGCTGCATCGCCAGGTCGATTTCGCCGCGCTCCACGAGTGCCGCACCCAGGTCGACTTCCGCGATCGTGTTCTCGTGCGTGACCTGAAGGGTGTGTGTCCACAGCGAGACGCTATCGCGCCAGTACTGAAACTGCCGATGCGTGATCGAGAGCAGGATTGCCAGCACGAGGAGGGCTGCCGTCGCTTGCACCGCACCCGGCAGGCGCCGTTGGCTTGCCCACTCGGCAGCACCCCAAACCACCATGAGGAAGATTCCGATGAGGGGCAGATAAGCATACCGGTCCGCCATGCCTTGCGTGCCGACTTGCACGATGCCGATCATGGGCAGCAGAGTGATCAGGAACCACAACCAGCCGACCGGCAGATATTGCTTGCGCCGCTCGGCAATTACGGTGTAGGTAACGGCGGCGAGGAACAGGCCCGCTGCGAGCACACTCCAGGAACGCAGCGGAACAAGGCTGTGTGGATAGTAGACGGCCAGGTGCGACGGCCAGAACGCGAGCTTCACGTAGCGCACATAGCAGTCGAGGGCATTCGCAAGGCGAAAGGTAAGCGGAAGCGGCCGCATCGCACCCCGGGTGTGTGCCACGAGGGTCACCATCGCGCTCGCCGCCGCAAGCGCGAACAGCGGCGCCTTCTCCCCGGCCAGCCGTGACCAGCGCTTCGCCGGCACGTCTTCGGCGCTGCGGCTGCGCTCCAGCGGCCAGTAATCCCAGAGCAGCAACACAAACGGCAGCATGATGATCTGCGGTTTGGCCATGAGCCCAAGCGCGAAGAGCGCGGCCACTACGCAATAACGAACCGGCGAGGGCCGGCAGGCATACCAGCGATAGGCGCCCAAGGCGAGCAGGAAGAACAACATGCTCAGAAGGTTCTTTCGCTCGGCCACCCAGGCCACGCTTTCGACATTGATGGGATGTACGGCGAACAAGCCGGCGACTACAGCGCTGCGCCCCGCCAGTCCCGTCGCCCGCGACAATACCCAGAACAGCAGTAGCACGTTTGCGGTGTGGAGCAGGAGATTGGTGAGGTGTGGGCCGGCAGGATTGAGCCCGAAGAGCTGGCAATCAAGCGCATGCGAGAGCCAGGTTAAGGGATGCCAGTTGCTGGTGTGATACGTGGTAAACGCCCAACGCACCGCTTGCCAGTTCACGCCCGACTGGACGTTGACGTTTCGCGTGACGTAAAGATCGTCGTCGTAGTTAATGAAAGGCAGGCGAGCCACCGGATAATACGCGGCAAGGGTCAGCAGCAACAACGAGGCCGCGAGAGCCAAGCGCCTGTCACTGCCGGCCCCCGGGCGCGGCCTGGACACGACCGGAGCTGGGCTTGCTAGAGACATGGCGCAATATATTACCGTACGCCAGCGCGTCTCGCAGCAGGTCGGTCCCGGGCAGGCGTGCCGTCGGGCCAGATGAGTGCAAAAAGCAGTGGCACAGCCGCAGACCGTCACTGCAACCCCAAGCGACCACGCATTTTTCCCGGCTTCGATGGGGACACACGCTATAGTCTTCCTGATGCTCCATTCCGCTCCCCTCCCCGCCCGGCCGGGCGATTCAGCCGCCTCAGGTGCAGCCGTCGCCAAGGTAGTTCACTGGCGTCTTTCACCCACTGGGTACTACTGTTTGCTGGCTATGGTGGTTGTTTTTTTCGCGCTTATCCGGTTTCGACTGCGAGCCGTTCCCCTGGAGCGGGATGAAGGAGAGTATGCCTACGCCGGGCAGTTGCTTTTGCAGGGTATCGATCCCTATCACCTCGTCTACAGCCTCAAACTACCCGGCACGTCGGCGATGTATGCGGCAGTCCTCGGCCTCTTCGGGCAGAATGCGTCGGCAGTCCATGTGGGCTTGCTGCTGGTGAATGCGGTAACCAGCGTGTTCTTGTTTTTGATTGCGACTCGGTTGCTCGGTCGCCTGGCCGGTCTGGTTACGGCTTGCACCTACGCCTTGCTCTCGCTGGGGGCAACGGTTACCGGCATGGCGGCTCATGCGACACACTTCGTCGTTGCTTTCGCGGTTGCCGCCATATGGCTGCTGCGGAAAGCACTGGACGAGCAGCGAGCGGCGCTGATCTTCAGCGCGGGGGTGCTATTCGGCCTGGCTTTCCTGATGAAACAGCCGGGCATCCTGTTCGCTGTTTGGGCAGTGGCTTACCTGGCGCGCCGTGGTTGGTCACGCCCCATGAACTGGCGGGGTTTAGCATACGACTTCGGCAGGCTGCTGGCCGGGGCGGCGCTCCCATGCGCCATATGTTGCGTGCTGATCGCTCGCAGTGGCGATTTCCACACCTTTTGGTTCTGGACCTTCTCTTTTCTCCGCCACTATGGCACGGCTGTCCCCCTACGCGACGGAATACTTCTGCTTTTGCTACACGGGCCGGTTATGGTTCTTTCGGCGCCGGGTGTATGGCTGATTGCGCTGCTCGGGGCAACCGCGCCGGCGTGGAACCCTCGCGCCAAGGCTGCTGTTTTTTTTACCCACTCTCTTCTGCTTGTTTCCTTGATCGCAATATCTCTGGGCCTGTATTTCCGGCCCCATTACTTCATTCTTCTGTTGCCGGTAGTGTCGCTGTTAGCGGGCGCGGCGGTCAGTTGCGCGACAGAGGAGCTGTTACAACGAGGCGCGACCAGAGCGTTGCTTGTCCTGCCAGGTTGCTTGTTCTTGCTCGCCGTTTGCTCTTCCCTCTATTTACAGCGAGGCGTTCTGTTTCGTATGAATCCCGCCCAGGTAAGCAGAACCATCTATCAGGAGAACCCATTCCCGGAAGCTTTAGAAATAGCGAAGCGCATTCGTGACCATACGAGTGAAGGCGATACTATCGCAGTTTTGGGTTCCGAACCCGAGATCTACTTCTACTCTCACCGTCGCTCCGCCACTGGATTTATCTACATGTATCCGCTAGTGGAACGGCAGAGCTATAGCGTGGAGATGCAGAAGCAGATGATCCACGAAATTGAAAGCTCACGGCCAAGTATGCTTGTGCTTGTCGAGGTTCCGAGTTCGTGGGTCGCTTCTCCCGACGTGGCTCGGCCCGACACGCTCATGGCGTGGACAAGAAATTACATTTCCGACCACTACATCCTGGAGGGTATTGCCGAAATGAGCGCCAGGACGCACTACGTTTGGGGCGACAACGCACTCCTCGATCAGACACCGGCGCCTTTCAACATTTTCCTGTATCGCAAGAAAGAGCAGTGACATCTCATCAGCACTGCGGGTGTGCCGTTGGCTGGAACGCCATGTTTGCTGAAACCTGCTACTTTTTGGGGCCGCGAGCACCAAAGCGCTCTTGCAAAGCCACCTTCGGCGCGCCAGACTTTGACCGCCTGGGAGCCTGCCGCGATTTCTTCGTCTCCTCGCCCGGCCATTATGGCGTTCCGGGCGATCCGCAGGAGTAGAGAGGAGAACCAAAATGACGCGTTCAACTGGGAGTTGCACCCAGAACTTCGCAACCCATTCCCCGGCCCTCACCGCCACGCTTGCGATCGCGATGTTGTTTGCGGTCGTCGTTGCCTGGCCCATGGCACAAGCGCAGACTCTCGCGACACTTTACAACTTCACCGGACGGGCCGATGGAGCATATCCGACGGCCGGCCTGACCATGGACCAGGCAGGAAACTTGTACGGCACCACCTCCTACGGCGGGAACATGGAAGGTTCGCCCTGCGACGGGGGCGGCTGCGGCACCGTGTTCAAGCTGGAGCACAGAGGTTCCGGCTGGGTCCTTGCTCGGCTTTATGCGTTCAGCGGTCCTGACGGAAACGTGCCGCAGACCCGGGTCATCTTCGGCCCAGACGGAAACCTCTATGGCACCACTACCTATGGAGGATCAAGCGGTGATGGCGTGGTTTTCCGCCTCCAGCCGCCAGCCTCTATCTGCAAGACGACGCTCTGCCCGTGGACCGAGACCGTGCTGCATTCCTTTACCGGCGTCGGCAACGGCGCCAATCCTACCTATGGCGACCTGGCTTTCGACCGTGCAGGAAATATCTACGGGACAACTCCCGCCGGCGGCGATCCGATTTGCAAATGCGGCGTGGTCTATGAGCTGACGCCTTCCAATGGCGGCTGGATCGAGACGGTCCTTCACACCTTCCACGACCTGAACGGGGAAGGGGCAAGTCCCTATGCGGGCGTGATCTTCGACCGTGCCGGAAACCTCTATGGCACGACCGTGTACGGCGGCCGCCTCAGTGGTTACACCGGCTTCGGCACCATTTATCGGTTGGCGCCTTCGGAGGGTAGCTGGACCGAAAACGTCATCTATGCTTTCACCGGCGGAAACGACGGCAAGCTACCCTTCGGGGGGCTGATCTTCGACTCGTCGGGGAACCTCTACGGGGCCACGTCTTGCCTTACCGGCCCGCCATGCACGGCGTACGAGTTGTCGCCCTCCAATGGCGGCTGGACCTTCAGTCTGCTTTACACCTTTAACGACGTTTACGAGGGATCGGTGGCCGCGCCGACTATGGACCCAGGCGGCAACCTGTACGGCACACTGACGCTGGCCAACCAGGACGTTTTCCGCTTAACGTCATCCGGCGGCCAGTGGACGCTGACCGGGTTCAATTTTCTCGGCGACGACTTTCCATCGGGCAATGTGATACTCGATGCCATTGGCAACGTCTATACCACCACCGAGGACGGAGGCAACCATAGCGAGGGCTCCATCTTCGAGATCACGCCGTAAAGCGGGATGATGAGGGGAACATCTACGCTGTGACCTACGGTTGTGGCACAGGCGTCGGTGTCGTTTTCGAGTTTACGCCGGCAGATACCGGAGGGAAAATCATGCCGAGGTCTCGGGAGCAGGGCTGTCGCACCCGAGTTTGCTGTACCGCGATGGCGCTCGCCGTCGCAACGTTACTCCTGCCCCTGTCGGCCGCGCCTGCCGCGCCGGCGCAGACTTTGACCGTTCTGCACACGTTTTCAGGGGGAGGACAGGACGGTGGGGATCCCCTCGCCGGTGTCACCATGGATGCGGCGGGCAATCTTTACGGCACAACCTACGGGGGCGGCGCGAATGGCGAGGGGGCCGTTTATAAGCTCGCTCACAAAGGCTCCGGCTGGGAGCTGAGTCCGCTGTACAACTTCGCGCACGGCAACGGCGGGTATGCACCGGTTGCGGGCATAACCATCGGCAGCGATGGCAACCTGTATGGCACCGCCAGCAAGGGAGGACAGTTTGGCGCGGGAACCGTGTACAAGCTTTCGCCCTCGCCGACGGTCTGCAAGACGGTCCTTTGCCCGTGGACTGAAACTCCCTTGTATCAATTTACGGGCGGTTCTGACGGCGGGGAACCCGACGCTGGGCTCATCTTTGACAGCGCCGGCAATCTGTACGGGACAACAAAATCCGGCGGCTTGGCGGGAGTCAACGGAGTGGTTTTCGAACTGATGCCTTCGGGATCCGGCTGGACCGAGAGCGTGCTTCACACGTTCTCCATTCGTCCTGACGGAGCCAATCCGTATAGCGCTCTGACCTTTGACGGCAACGGCAATCTGTATGGCACAACCCTTGGCGGTGGAACTGGTTTCGGCACGGTTTACGAGCTCATGCCCTCCGGTTCCGGTTGGACGGAACAGGTCCTTTATGTCTTTCAGGGCACGAATGACGGAGCATACCCGTATGCGGGCGTGGTTCTTGATCGGGACGGCAATGTTTACGGCGCCGCGGAGTATGAAGGAGCTGGCGGAGGAACCATCTTCGAGCTGACCCCCTCGAATGGCAACTGGCTGTTCAGCGTAATTTACAACCCCATGGAAGCCTCCCTACCTTTTGGGACGCTCGCGCGGAGTTCCAGCGGCACCCTTTATGGCACGTTTAACATGGGGGGTATCCCCTTCTCCTGCGGCGGCGAAGGATGCGGCGCTGTGTTCCAGTTGACACCTTCCAATGGAGGGTGGGTGTACACCGCGCTATATGAATTCACCGGGGGCGCGGACGGCGGAGGTCCCATGGGTGGGTTGATTCTCGACTCATCCGGGAATCTCTATGGCACCACCGCCGGGTTGGCATTTGGACCGGGTAGCGTGTTCGAGCTCGCGCCGTAATTTGGCGCGGACCGCCGGCAGCCTCACGGATGTGGCGCGCTCTCCCCCGGGTTCTGCGGCGCCGGTGTTCCGGTCGGCGTGTTGGTTCCCGGCGCCGGCCCGAGAATGTCATTCACATCGGCGGGCACTACGCCTTTCACCTCCGGCATGTGCTTCACGTGGCCGGATTCTGCGTCATTCAACTCAATCCCCATCTTCGTGAGGGTGTCGGCGGTCACGAAATCAAGTGTGACCTTCGACTTCTCGTAATTCGCCGCGGCGTTCAGCACGTTCGACTCCGCCTGCGTGAGGGTGCTGGAAGCCTGCAGAACCAGAGTAGGCGTGGACGCGCCGTACTTGAACTTCTTCTGCTCGGCGTCCAGGCTCTCGCGCGCGTAGTCGCGGGCCGCAATCGCGGCCTGCAGCGCGGCATAGTTCTGCTGCAACGAGAACTGCGCCTGCCGCACCTGCAAGGCAATCGTGTTCTCCGTCTGCTGCAAGGCAACCTGCGTCTGGCGATACTCCAGTTCCGAGCGTACCTGGTTCGCCTGGGCGGCGCGATTACGCAGCGGGATGTTCAGGTTCACGCCGATTCCCTTGTTCGGTCCGCTGCTATTGAACAGGTTGGAGAATGCGCCGCCGTAACTGGTTGGAATCAGGCCGGGCTGGTAGCACTGGCCGAAGGCGTTCACCGTTGGACAAGTGGGAATCCCTGGGCTTTGCTGGCCCGCCACCCCCGACGCACCGTAGAAAGCGTAAACGTCCAGAGTCGGTTGTAAAGCGTTCTTGAGCGATTTGCGCGAGATGTCCAGGTTGGTGAGGTTAATGCGCGCCGTCGCAATCTCAGGACGCGCCTGTAACGCCTCGTCGATAAGGTCCTGGACGGGCTGCACTTCATACTGTTCGTTGGGCTTCAGGGTGTCGGTGGGCACGACGGGCGCCCCGGCGAGGATCGGGTCATCCAGGTTCTTGGTGATGGCGTTCTTCATCAGCAGCTCTTCCAGTTGCAAGTTGGTCTGCGACAGGATGAGGTTCTGCTTGGCGCTGGCGACGCCGCTTTCCGCTTGAGCCAGAGTGATGGGGGCCATGGTTCCGATTCGCACCTGCTCCTGATCGTCGGAGCGCACCTTTTCGGCGAGCTCCAGCGCGCGCTCGTTTACCTTCACCGCTTCATAGGCGGTCACCAGGTCCCAGTAAATGTTCTCGATTTGCGAGACGGTGGTGATGACCTGCTGGCGGAAAACCACGTCGCTGATCTCGCGGTTGTTGCGCGCGATGCGGATGTAGCGCAGGTTGGGATCGAAGCCGAAGCCCTGCAGCAGGTGCTGGCGCACCTGGAAATTAAAGCCGCTGGTCAGCGTCGGGTTCACGAGTTGATAGATGGTGTTGGTGGTCAGGTAGCTGTTGTTGAAGGTAAGGGTCATCAGGGTGCCGGTAGAGAAACCCTGGTTATAGGTGAAGTTATAGACATTGGTATTTTGCGTGAGCACCGGCACGCCGTAAAAGAAAATGCTGGGCTGCGGAGTGCTCTGCCGCTGCCCTTGGACGTTGCCGCCGATGACGGGATCGAAATCATCGATGGGCGGTCCCGCGCCCAAAGTCGAGAGTACGAGTCCCGCCGCGCCCGCGCCCGCGCCGCCCGCGCCTGCCTGCGTGCCGCCCGCGCCCGTGCCGGTAGCTCCGGTCGTGGCGCTACCCGTGCCTCCGGTTGAGGTCGAGCCTATGGGGCCGCCCAGCGTGCCCTGCACCACGCCGGTATTCACGCCGCGGTCGGGCGCCCCGGTGCTGGTCAGCAGGATATCGGTATCGGCGATCGACAGGTTGTAGCGCTGCAGCGTGATGTCGAGGTTGTTCTCCAACCCGAGCGCTACCGCGTCGTTAATCGAGAGATACATCTTGCCATCGCGAAACACCTTGTCGGTCATCGCCGAATTGGCCAGGTTCGGCGGCGGAACGCGCCGCACCGTGTAGGGCGCAATAAAGTTGGGAAATCCGGAAAGCGGCTTGGCGTAGTTCTGCTCGGAGTACAGCGTGGCCGCATTATGCTGCGGCGCCGGCGCCTGCGGCATCGGCGCCAGCGTCGGCGTGCTCGCCTGCGGCGGCGGCGCGGTGCTTTGCGGCGCGTCCTGCGCCCAGGCGAACATTGCAACACATGCCAATACTCCCAGCGCCAGCGCTTTGCGCGCCGCGCCCATAACAAAGACAAAACTGAACACAGACATTTCCGTCTCCCGGAACTGAGCTTCCGTTCCCGTTTAAGTACTGCGGTTGCTTGCTGCTGGAACCTTTATCTAATACGCCGGACGACGCCTAAAGGTTCAGGGGTGACGCACCATCATTCGTGTACCAAATCCGAAAAAGCTCACTGGGTGCCCCAGAGCCTGCCCTGGGGCACCTTCTTCAAACTTGTAAACAAACAGATTCGTCCCTGTAGACTGACCCACTGCCCACGTCTTGAACTGCCAGCGACTTTTCTTTCGATGAGCCATTGTAAATTCAGACCGCAGGCCCGCCTGAGACACGGATCGAAATTGCATCAGTTAGACTGGAGCCATGCACGTCCACGCCGCCGCGCAAAACGCGAACACCTCGCGCGTGCTGCGGATTTCCCTGGCCGTCACGCTGGCGTACATCGTGCTGCTGGTGATCGCCGGGATTCGCTCCCACAGCCTGGCGCTGCTCTCCGAAGCCGGACATAACCTAACCGATTTCGGCGCGCTGCTGATGTCGTTGGGCGCGGTGTACCTGCAGTCGCGCCCGCCGTCGGCGCGCAAGACCTTTGGCTATAACCGCGCCGGTGTCCTGGCGGCCTTCGTCAATGGCATTATCCTGGTCCTGATCTCGTTTTACATCTGGTACGCGGCATTTAAGCGGCTCCGCGCGCCGGTCGAGGTCGACGCGGGAGTGATGATCTGGGTGGCGGCAGCGGGGGTGATCATGAACGGCGCCATCGCGCTGCTGCTGATGCGCGGCCATCCCGACATTAACCTGCGCAGCGCCTTGCTGCACGAGATCGGCGACACGTTATCGACGGCTGCGGTCATCGCCGGCGGCATTGCCATTCACCTGACCGGACAGCACTGGATCGACCCCGCGCTCTCGGTCGGCATCGGCGTGATGATCCTCTGGTCCTCGATCGGCATCATCCGCGAGAGCCTGAATATTCTGCTCGAGGGTACGCCGCGCGGCATGGACCTGGAGCGAATCGCGACCGCCATCCGCGCCGTGCCGGGCGTCTGCTCGGTGCACGACCTGCATGTGTGGAGCATCGGCAGCGATACCCATTCGCTGTCATGCCATGTGGGAATTGAGGACATGCCCGCGTCCGAGAGCGCGAGTATTCTTACGGCGATTCGCTCCGAACTCGGCAAGCGCTTCCAGATCCATCACACCACCATCCAGTTCGAGTTGAACGTCTGCGAGGTCGGGGACGGCTGCGTGATCCCCGTGAGCTCCGGGCAGCATGAGCACGGGCGGTGAGGAGGGCAGCCGCCAACAGTCGTCAGCCACAATGAACCGTTGGACTTGACAGCGATCACCATAGTTTGCACGGCAGTGCTCCCATTTCGAAACAAAACTACCTTTGTTCCTCGAACCGTCCGTTTTCTCCTCGCCCAACCAGGAATCGCAGCCTAGACTGAAGGGCTGGGGAGGCGAAACCGAATGCCCCGTCGAAATTGTTTTGTGCTTGCCTTCTTAATGATCCTTGCCAGCACTCTGACGTACGCGGATACTGGCTCGCTGCAACTCAGTCTAAGAGACGTGATCTCAGGGTATGCAATTGTTGGGACAATCAATTTCAGCGGGCCGCAGCAGCTGATTGTGCCGACCGATAATGATGGGAACCTATCGGTCACGTTGCAGACCGGGGAATACATCATCCAGGCCTCGGCTCAGGGCTATGAGTCACTGACAAGCCACACACACGTGTTATCGGCCGGAAACCTGCCCGGCACGATAATGCTGAATAGCACAAGTCTCCCAGAGGACGAGCGGCCCCAGCAACTTTCGCAGCAAGTACGTCCAGGATTCACGCTGCTTCATGGTTACATTGTGAACTCTAAGGGGAAGCCCATAGCCGGTGTCCGAGTGCAGCTTCTGAATGCCGGCGTCGAAACCGAAACGAACAGCAACGGACATTACGATCTGTCTGTGGTTACGCCCAAAGAACCGCAGCCTGGGGTAATGGGGACGGATACCCTCGTATATGAGAAGAGCGGCTACGACAAGGTCATCGTACAGAACTTCGGCATCGGCGGCAGGGACATGCTGGGTGCGCCCTATAGTCTAGAGCGAGGCAATGGCGTGGTTAAGAGTGACGGATCACATTAGCTGTCGTATCAAAGCTCTTAGAGCCCCAGTCGGGATGGCCCCTACGCTTTCTCGCGATCTCGGCGTCGCCCATGCCAGCGCCATCGTGGTCGGCACCATCATTGGGAGCGGCATTTTTCTGGTCCCATCGGAAATGATGCAGGCGGTAGGATCGGCCCGGCTGGTTCAACTGGCATGGATCGTGGGCGGAGCGCTCTCGCTTGCCGGCGCCATCACGTACGCCGAACTCGGCGCCATGAAGCCGGAGGCCGGCGGCGAGTATATCTACATCCGCGATGCTTACGGACCGTTGCCCGCCTTCCTCTATGGCTGGACGTGGTTTGCCATCGCCAAGCCCGCGTCCGTCGCCACTCTGGTGACCGGGCTGGTTCGCATCCTGGGATCGTTTTCCACCCTCGCTTTCTTAAACCAAATTCCTATGCACGCTCCTTTGCCCATCAGCTATGGACAGCTCGTGGCGATTGCGGCGGCCATCCTGATCACCGCGCTGAATTACATCGGCATCCGGCGCGCGGGCGATTTTCAGCTCGTCTTCACGCTGCTCAAAATCGCGATCATCATTGCCGTGTCGCTGCTCGCGTTCACCGCCTCCAGCGGAACATGGCGAAACTTCGCCACCAGCTTCGGCGGCTCGCTTGGCGGAGTAGCCGGCTTCATGACTGCGCTGGTGGCAGCGCTGTGGGCGTACGACGGCTGGAACGACCTCACCATGGTAAGCGGCGAGATTCGCAACCCATCGCGCGCCATCCCCATCGCCCTGATCGTCGGCGTCGCTGTGGTGGCCGCGCTTTATATGCTGACCAACGCCGCCGTGCAGTACGTGCTGCCCGCGGCTAGCATCGCAGCCTCGTCAAGCCCCATGTCGGACGCCACCGCAATCGCCGTGGGGCATTGGGGCGCGGTGATTGTTTCCGCTGGCATGGCGCTCTCCATCCTGGTCACGCTGAATGGCACCATCATGAGCGGCGCGCGCGTGCCCTACGCCATGTCGCGCGATGGCTACTTCTTCCGCGCGCTGGCCGACGTGCATCCCCGCTTTCACACGCCGTCGGCGGCTTTGCTGGTGCAGCTCCTGCTGTCCATCGTGCTGTTGCTTTTCGCGGGCAGCTTCCGGCAACTGTTCTCGCTGGCCATCTTCGCCGAGTGGCTGTTCTACATGGTTGCCGCCAGCACCGTGTTCGTGCTGCGGCGCAAAGAGCCCGACGCGCCGCGGCCGTATCGCGCGTGGGGATATCCGCTGGTTCCAGCGATCTTCATCGCCGCCGCGGCCGCGCTGCTGTACTACACCTTCACGCAAAACCTGCGCAATTCGGCGTGGGGATTGGCTGTGATCGCGGCGGGTGTGCCGGTTTATTGGTATTTCGCGAAGAGATTCTGCAGCGGGCGTAGTCGACTTTGAAAGGGCACGCTTTCAGAGGCTGCTGAAAAAGTCTTTTTGAGGGTCATGTGAGAGAAAAAACGACTCGCCGCTGAAGCGGCACGGCTCAAGAGGCCTCTGAAAAAGTCGAGCACGCAGATCCCTCGCGGCCTGAAGGCCGCTCGGGATGACAAAAATAAAGGGCTTAGAACGGCGCAGCTAAAGCTGCGCCCCTTCAAAGCAGCCCGAATCCGACTCTTTCAGCAACCTGTTCAGCCGTGCCCTTTCAAGACTGGTACACAGTAACGCCTAAACCGCCGTAATGCTCAGCCTTTGCACTCACGGTGCTCGAGCATATCGGCAATGGTGTAGAGCAGGGCGTCCGGACCTTCGCCTTTGGAAAGAAAGCCGTCGGAAAATTCCATGCCGGGCGGCGGCTCGGCCGCGGCGGAAACGATAAGGATCGGCACCTCGGGCTTGAGTTCCTTCATTTCCGCGGCAATCTCGAGTCCGCTTTTGTTCGAGAGGAAGTGGTCGGCAATGACGAGTTCGACGGGATTTTCCTTGAAGAGCTCCAAACCTTCTTCGCCCGAGGCCGCCGTGAGCACGCGATACCCCGCATTGGCGAGCAGCAGCTTGCGAACACGCAAAGCGATCTCCGCGTCGTCAATGCAGAGAACGAGCGGATGGGTGGATGGGCGAGCAGTCATGAACGGGGACTAAAAGCATAAAGTATAGCGCGTGTCCAGCGAAATTCAACGCCAAAAGCCATCTGGTGCAAATTGGCGTCCTTCATCACCGCCAGCTATAGCCCAGCATGAATTGCAGGTTGGCGTTGAGGCCGGGATTGTGGTTCCCGATGGATGCGTTCGACAGGTGGTAAGCCTTGACCGCAATGTCCCATGAATTCGCTCCCTGGCGAAAGATCTGCGCGCCGATCTCAGCGCCGCTGGTGAAATTGATTTGCGAGGTGTCGCCCGGCGGAAGGTTGTGATTGCTGAACAGCGCTCCGCCGACGATGGCAGCATAAGGCGCGACCTCGCGGCCGCTGGTGAAATTCCACTTCCACAGGATGGGATCGACGCCGCCGGCATACTGGCCGCCGTTGATCCAGTACTCGTCCAGCGGAATGATGTCGCCTCCCAGTTCGAAGGTGCCGCGAAAGATGCCGGAGCCATGCTCCTGGGTAAGCACCCGGCTCAAACGAAAGCCGAGCACAAGGTTCTGTGCGCTGGGCGAACTGTCCACGGTGGTGCCGCCGCCCAGAAAAATTTCCTTGCTCCACCCGGGGTGGCGCAGAACATCGACGGGATCGTCGTTGGCTGCCTGCGCCAGCAGCGGCGCGCAGCTAAGGCAGCACAGTAGGGCGAGACGAATGGCTTGCTTCATCGCGTAGGTTTCAAGGGTAATGGCAAAAGGTAACAGGTTGCGGCAGGGTTAGCAATCTGCACTCCGCATTAGGCACTCCGCCATCGCAGGTTAGAGCTTTTTGCCCTGACCGTTTTTGCCAAGGCGCGGTTGGAGCGGAGCACGAGCGGTCCCGTGGACGCCTGAATGCTGGTCGAGTAGGGGCCGCGCATGCCTTTTCGGCTGTCGCTGCCGCCGTCGTCGGCCGCGCTGTCGCTGACTGCCCTGGCGCGCCGCATGCCTGCCGGGACCGCGGATCCCTCGCGGCGTGGTCTCCGAAGTCGTGCCCGGTTACGAAGCGCGACCCTATTATCCTCCGCCGTCAGATTGCACCCGAGCCCTTTTCTGCGATTGCGTTCGCTCCGCAACAGTGGCAGTATGCAGTGAACCGCCCCAGAGGAGCAGGGTATGGCGCAGCGTGGGTTTCCCGCTATTGAGAGAAATCTGAACTCGCAGATCGAGTTCGCCAAGCACAATTACGAAAACCAGCAGAACATCATTCGCCACCTTGACGTAAAGGCGGGCGTCTTCGTCACGGCTCTGGCTTTCTTTCTGATGAACGCGCCGCTGGCCGCGCGCGACGTGGTCGGCAAGCTGCATTGGAGTGGCCCCGGCAGCATCTGGAGCGCCGTCTATGTGCTCTCGGGGATTGCCTTAGTAGCGTCGTTTCTCGTAACCGCCCTCTGCGTGCAACGGGTGATTCGGGTCCGCGGTTTCAAGGGCTCCGGCGACAAGCAGGGCCTACTTTTCGCCAACGACATTTTGCAGTTTGAAAATGCGGACCAGTATCACGCCGCCACGGAGGAGGCCAGCGAAGAAACGCTTCTGCGAAACTACACCACGCAAGTCTTCCTGCTGAGCAAGATTGTGCAGGAAAAGGCGGTAGCGCTGGGCGTGGCGCGCTGGCCCACCGGGATCTGCTTCGGCGCGTGGGTGGTCAATGTCGCGACCGCGCTCTACATCTCAACCTGGCGATAGGCAAGGCCCCACGCGAGCAAACGCAGCTCGAATGGGGCACCGGCATAGTCCGATGGAGGTTGCCGAGAAGAACTTGTGACTAGGGCGCGGCGGCGAAGGCGCGGGGATCAAAGACAGTCTGGATCGAAGTTATCTTCCCATCCTTCACCTGATACCACGAGCAGAAGAAAGTAGTCACCTTTGGCGTGACAAAGTCATAGAGCAGGCAAACGTCGTTGCCATCCACAAAAACCTTCTTGATGTCGTAAATTCCGCGTTGCTGCTCCATCATTTTCAGAAACTCATCGGGGCTGCGAAAGCTTTCGCCGCCCGGCCCCCTCACGCGCACGTTGTCGCCCAAGTAATTTCGGGCCGCCGCGTAGTCCCTATCATCCATCGCTTTGATGTAAGACAGCACAGCTTCCTTTGGGTCCATCGAAATCGCCTCGCTCTCAATAACGCTCGCCATTGTGTCGCCGGCTGAAGCCGGCTCAAGAGATAAAGTGGGCGATTTTTCTGCACGAGTAAACTCGTGCCCTGTTACAAGGCACGGAATGTCCGTGGTCTCAGCGTCCCTGTGTGAAGATTTTCCGAGAGCCGAGCGCTTCCTTTGCTACTTGGCCGGGGCGGCGGCAGCGCCGGTGTCCTTCTTCTCGATGCCCACCAGCTCCACTTCAAAGATCAGGGTTTCATTCGGGCCGATATCCGCGCCGGCGCCGCGCGCGCCGTAGGCCAAATCGGGCGGCAGGACGAGCTGCCACTTCGAGCCTACGGGCATCAACTGCAGCGCCTCGGTCCATCCCTTGATAACGCCGCTCACCGGGAAGGTCGCCGGCTTATCGCCATGTTGCGCGGAGCTGTCGAACTCTTTGCCATCGACGAAGGTGCCGCGATAATTGCAGGACACGGTGTCGGCTGCGGTAGGCTTCGGTCCCGTGCCTTCTTTCAGGATTTTGTATTGCAGCCCGCTGGGCAAGGTGACCACGCCCGGCTTGGCCTTGTTGGCCGCAAGAAAAGCTTCGCCCGCGCTTTTGTTCGTCTCCGCCTCCTGTGCCCGCTGGGCTTCCATCTTCGAGCGCACCTGGTTCTGCAGTTCGACCATCGTCGCCCGCTCCTGCTCATCGGTCATCAGGGTTTGGCCGCCCGACATGCCGTCCTTCAACCCGCGCAATAAAACGTCGGGGTCGATGTCGAGGTTGTCGCGGTGAAGGCCTTTGCCGATGTTCATGCCGATGGCATAGCTGACCTTGTCTTTCTGGGTAGGCAAGGCGGCGACGCTCGGGGCCGGGGTGGGCTTCGTGGAAGAAGCCTTTGACTCTTTCGGGACAAACTTGGCGGTCAACTCGCCACTATCGAACCCGGAAACTTCGAGCTTCCGCAACTTGTCATTGGGGCTGGTTAAGTAAACTCTTCCTCCGGCCTGATCCAGTTCGAGAACGGAGTACACAGTCCCGTCTGAGGCAGTGCAGCTTAGGTCCTGTGCAGGCGAGATGCCCTTTCTTACCAATTCCTCGGCTCGGAACGCGGGTGTGCTATCTTGCTCCGACCTAGGCGTAGGATGAATGATCGTTCCGCTGCATTTACCTACCGATGCTGACGGTGTCCGGGCTCCTGCCGACGGGGGATGGTTTTGCGTGCTGCCCGACTGCTGGGCCATCGCGCTTCCGAGCAAAATGGCGGCAGACGCCACCAGAGGTACGGCCAAATTGAATATTTTGGGCATAAGGCATTGTTACATGCCGCTGCCCGGTTCCGGCGAAACTGAGCGATTTTTCTGCGACAATCAAGCCATGGCTTCGCTTCGGTTTGGATTGCTGCTGGCACTTCTGTTTGTTCTGCTCATCCCTGCCGGTGCAGGCGAGCAACCCGGCGATCTGCCACACACGCTGGAGCAGGTTTCCGGCGCCTACGCGAAGCTGGAGCCGCAGTCGATCCGGCCGGCCGAAGGATTCATCAAGTACGACTATTTGATCCCTGCCGGTTATTACAAACAAATGTGGGACTGGGACGGCTTCTTCATCGGCTCGCATCTGGCGCAGCAGGGCAAACCGCAATATCTGAAATGGTGGGTGCTGGATTTTGCCGGCGCCATCGATGCGGACGGCTATGTCGCGGGCTGCATCACCACCAAGGGTCCGCGCCCGTTGATGGGCAAGTTCGCGATGAAGCCGTTCCTGGCGCAGGGTGCGGTCATCGCGTCGGAGGGTCTGGGCGACTATCAATGGGTCAAGCCGATCTGGGAGTCGATGCGCAAGGTGATCGACTACCGCGAGCGAACGCAGTTCGATCCCAAGTATGGCTTGTTTTTCTGGGAGAACGCGATCTCCTCCGGCGCGGATAATAACGTCGCGCTGACCAATGATGAGAAGGACAAGAGCGCGATCCTCGCCACTGACATCAGTACGTTTCAGTTCCGCGAGTACAAGGCCATGGCTGCGCTGGCCGCAAAGTTGGGCAAGCCGGAGGAGACCTTGCGATATCTGCAAAAGGCCGCCGACTTGAAGGCCGCAATGCTGAAGTACATGTGGTTTGCTTCCACCCCAGCAAAGGCAAAGGCGGCCTTAGCTGGGGACCCCGGTGGGCAGGACGCGATGTTCTACAACATCCGCCGCGATACCGGCCAGCCGGTGAAGCGCATCAGCTATTCCAGCTTCGTGCCGCTCATCGACGACATCCTGCCGGAAAAAGACGCGAAGCAAATGATCACGCGTTACATGCTGAACAAAGACGTGATGCTCGCGCCGTATGGGATTCGCAGTTTGTCGAAGCAGGATCCCGACTACAACAATCAGGCGATCATTGTTCCCTATTCCAACTGGCAAGGGCCGATCTGGATCAACGCCAACTACATGAACTACATCGCGCTGAAACGCTACGGTTTCGACAAGCAAGCCGCGGAGCTATCGGGAATTCTGGGACGCATGGTTCTCGCCGACATTGCAAAGTGGGGATCGATGCACGAAGACTACAACGCCGAAACCGGCGAAGGCCTCGCGCCTACACCGGAGCAGTCGCCCAACCACGTCTTCGCGGGATTTGTGGGATGGAACCTGCTGGTCCAGGACATGCTGCAATGCGAGGTGAAGGGCGAGTGCGGGTTCCTGCGGAACTACCGGAAGACCGAGGAGCACTGAAGAGTGGTGCCCTCAGGTTCGCGTCCTTCATTGGGACGCTAAGCTGGGTCCGTGCTGAGGCCGCTTTAGGCCAAAAGACGGCTGCCCTATGCGTTTTTGGCACGTGGCAATTTCAGCAGACGGAGTTTCGGAACGCGAGAGAAATGTTCGATGTCGGCGGTAACGAGAACGTGCTGCGTGGACGTCAGTGCGGCAGCAAAGGCGTCGGCGTAAGGCAGGTTGTACTGGGCTTTGAGGCGGGAGGCACGCTCGGCATCCGCCTGCGAAACGCCGACGAGCGAGAGAGGCACTCGCTCCAGCGACTCCCGCATGAGCTTCTCTGTTTTCACCAGGCCGATGCGTTTGACCAGCGTGTAGTAGACGTCACCCCAGTTGACGACGGACATGATCACTGGCGTATTCGCTGCCGCAGCGCTCTTCAGAACGTCCGCTACAATGGCAGCCCCCGGCTCGCCGGTCAAGTAACGATAAAGAGCGCTGGCATCCAGGACGTGCGTTCTCATCAGAACTCACGGTCGGGCTCGCGTTCGAGATCGGGAGGCAAGCCCAGGCCGGCCAGGATGCCCTTGAACCGCTCAATGTCATACTGACGCTGCGGGTAGATGGCAAGGCCGCCGCTAATCGGCTCGAAGCGGACGCGCGTGCCCCGGCCGATGCGCAATTTACGGCGCAGCTTGGCAGGGATAACGAGCTGGCCCTTCGACGTAACAGTTCCTTCAAGGTCGCTCATGTCTTACATTATAGCAGAAATGTAAGACAGCAGCAGAAACGTGGGATGCCGTTAGGCCGCGCGCTGGTGCTGGCTGCGCTTGGCGCGCATGCGCTGCAGCGCCAGATAGGCCGCGCTCATGCCGAGGGGCACGACGAATCCCAGCACCGTTCCCAGCTTGCCGTTGTGCTTCTCTTCGGTTGGGCTTCTCACGCCTGCGGTGGTCCAGCCGCCATAGATCCCGGTGCCGCTTTCCTCCGGCTCGAAGACGCTGCCCGATTTGTGGGGCGCCGACTGCTTCTGCTTCATCTGCGCCTGGTGCGTCTGCCGGGCCATGCGCTCCTCGGTCAGCTTGGGCATAATGCGCGCGCCCAGGTCGGCGATTCTGCCGGAGGCGCCCACGATCACCTCGTCTTCGGGGTGGAGCGCCAGCTCGTAAATCACGTCGACCACGTTCTGCGGATCGTACACCGGCGGGATGGGCGCGACCGGCTTGCCCGAGTAGTTGGGCGCATGTTCGAAGAAGGGCGTGTCGTGCGAAACCGGCATGACCGTGCAGACGCGGATACCGTCTTCGTCGTCGGCCTCCAGTTCCTCGCGCAGGGCCATGCCCAGGCCGCGAACGCCGAACTTCGACGCCGAATACGAACTGAGATAGGGCGTGGCGACGCGGCCGGCGAACGCGCTCAGGTTGATGAGCACGCCGCGGCCCCGCTTGCGAAACTGCTGCAACGCTTCATAGGAGCCATACATGGTGCCCAGCAGGTTGGTCTGGATCACCTGTTCGTGCTCTTCCAGTGGCGTCTGCTCGAAGTGACCCACGGCGCCGACGCCGGCGTTGTTCACCCATACATCGATCTTCCTGAACTTGCTCATGGCACGCTCGGCGAGTTCATGCACTTCTCCGGAATTGCTGACGTCGGTGTCGACCACAAACGCCTTGCCGCCCTGCTGCTCGCATTCTTTGGCCACGTCTTTCAGCTCACGGCGGCGGCGCGCGGCGAGCACGACCCTGGCTCCCGCTTGGGCGAACTTGAGGGCCGCTCCGCGTCCGAAGCCGCTGGAAGCGCCGGTGATGACGACGACACGATTGCGCATTTCTTGGTTCATGATGATTCGCTCCTCGATCGACCCACCCAGAAAGATGGGCGAAGCGGAGCGGAGAGATGCCTGACTGCAGGCACGCGCCTGTTTAGATGAAAACCTGCGTCGAGGAGATTATCGTTGTGCTTATGGAATCAATGGCCAACGCGCGCATTGTCCTCACCACGATCGGCGATAAAGACGCGGCCGGCAAGCTCGGGCATGAGCTGGTCGCGCGGCGGTTGGCCGCGTGCGTCAACATCGTCGGTCCCATCCGCTCGATTTACCGCTGGCGCGACCGGGTCGAAGATGAAGCGGAATTCCTGCTGCTCATCAAGACCACGGCGGAATGCGCGGCGGAACTGCGCTCAGCCTTGAAGTCGCTGCATCCCTATGAGCTGCCGGAGTGCGTGGAACTGGCCGTAACCGGCGGCAGCGAGGAGTATTTGGCGTGGGTAGCAGCCGAGGTGAGCAGCGGGGAGTGAGGCAGCTCCTAGGCGATGTCGGTGCGCCCGCCCATGTTTTCCAGCAGCTTCAACAGCCCGGCGGGATCGTGCGAGCAGACGGTCTCGTCGGCCCATTTACAGTGCGCACCAACGTTTGGCATAAATGCCACGATGCGGATGTGATCGTTCTCCGCCTTCAACTCCTTAGCGAGGGATTTACAGCCGGCGTCGCCAAACGAGCCGTCGATGGCCACAACGTCAATGTTGGGAAAGCGGCGGAACATTCCGACGCCTTCTTCGGGCGAGTACGCGGTCAGCACGTTGTGCTTGGCGCTCTCCAACAGGAGCTTGCGCGTGGAGAGTCCTTGCGCGGGTTCAGCTTCGACCACCAGAAAAGCCAGCCGATGTCCGTCAGCCATGCTGGTGATTGGATGTGCTTCCGCGCCCCTAGCGTTTTCCGCGATGGCATTAGTTGGCGTCGTTCTGCAGCAGGTTGCCTCTCTTTGCGGAGTACCCGGTTGTCAGATCAACCCCAGTGAAGACGAGTTGCCCTGGTTTGGTACAATGGCTGCTTCGAATGCCGGGGTGAGGACCAGGCGTTCGCCGCACAACTTGAGCCGCAATCTTTCACTTGATTCTCCATTTTTTTGGGTCCGCGCCAGCCTTGGCGGGCCAGGACAAGAATTGCCCTGACGCGCAGTCTTCGCTTTGCGCAACGTATAGGAGCTGGTTCTGACGTCGCGATCTGGTGTTGTTGAGTACAATCCGGCCTATCATCGCTTTGTCGTTCTCGTGGCCTGGGCCACGTTTCTCCTGATTGTCGCGGGCGCGCTGGTCACCAGCAATGACGCCGGGCTCTCTGTGCCCGACTGGCCCACCTCCTTCGGATCGCTGTACAAATTGCCGCCTATGGTCGGCGGCATCAAGTACGAGCACACCCATCGCATGATCGCCGAGTTCATCGGCCTGCTGATCATCGGCGTTGCCGTCTGGACCGGGCGCGCGGAAACGCGCCGGTGGATGCGGGTGCTGGGCTGGACCGCATTAGCCGCGGTCATTGCGCAGGGAATTATCGGCGGCATCACGGTGAAGCTCGGGCTGTTGTGGTGGACGTCCACGGCGCATGCCACGCTCGGGCAGATGATCTTCTGCATCGTGGTGGCCATGGTGCTGTTCACCACTCGCGGCTGGTTCGAGAGCAGTGAACCCATCGCGGAACACGATCTCTGGCCAAGCACGCCTACACTGGCCGCGATTGCCGCTGCCTGCGTGTGGGTGCAGTTGATTCTGGGCGCAGCTTTTCGCCATTACGGAATGAAGCTGCTGCCGCATCTGATCGGCGCCTGCGTCGTGACTGCCGTCCTGTGCTGGGTGGTGGTTCGCGTGCTAAGCCTCTATGGCAGGGTCGATCCGCTTCGCCATCTGGCGCAGCTCGTCCTGGCGCTGCTGATGGTGCAACTCGGGCTCGGCTTTTGCGCTTATCTCACGCGCCTGCGCTGGGGACATAACACGATGGAGCAGATCATGGTGGTCAGCACCGTGGCGCATGTGGCCTGGGGCGCGCTGGTGCTGGCCGCCACGGTGGTGCTCGCCATCCAGACCCGGCGTATGATATCGGTTCGCGCCACAGCGCCGGCCGCGCAGAAGGCGCATGGAAAGGCCGTCATCGCATGAGCAGCGTCACCCAACCGTTGGCCGTCCCGCGCACGGGTATTGCCGCGCTGGCGTGCGACTACGCCACGCTGGTCAAAGCGCGTGTCACCACGCTGATTGTGATGACCGCGTGGGCGGGGGCGTACTTCGCGGCCGCGAAATCGGGTGCGCCGTTGTTGTCCTGGACGCTGCTTAATGCTCTGGTGGGTATCGGGCTGGTCAGCGGCGGAACCGCAGCGATCAATGAAGTGGTGGAGCGCGATGTCGATGCGCTGATGCGGCGGACTTCCCGCCGTCCTCTGGTCACCGGCAGCTTGGGCCTGGTGCACGCTTCCATCATCGCCTTCGGCATGACCATCGGCGGCGTGCTGTATCTGTGGGCTACGGCCAACTGGTTGGCAGCGGCGCTGGCTGCGCTTACCTCCATTGCCTATCTCGCGGTGTACACGCCGATGAAGCGCGTGCATCCCATCTGCACGTTTCTGGGCGCGTTTCCCGGCGCGATGCCGCCGGTGCTCGGCTGGGCCGCGATCCGCGGACGCCTCGATAGCGAAGCGTTCGTACTCTTCGCCATCGTCTTCTTCTGGCAGTTCCCGCACTTCCACTCCATCGCCTGGCTCTATCGCGAAGATTACGAGAACGCGCGCATCCGCATGTTGCCGGTGGTGGAAAGCGATGGCCGCTCGACCGCCTTCGCCATCGTGATGTACGCGCTGGCGCTGGTTCCGGTATCGCTGGCGCCCACGCTGATGGGCATGTCGGGGTGGTCCTACTTTGTGGGAGCGCTGGCGCTCGGCCTGGGGATGCTGTGGTTCAGCCTGCGCATGTGGACGATGAAGCTGGCTCCCGCCGCTCCGCAATCCAAGCTGCGCGCTCGCCACGTCCTACAGGCGTCGGTGATCTATCTGCCGCTGCTGTTCGCGCTGATGATGATCAATCGGGCATAGGAGTTCCACGCGGCCTGCCGTCCGTTTTGAAAGGGCACGGCTTCAAAGCGGGTTACAACGCCGAAAATGCTCTAATTCGCCAGCAGGTGCCGCAAATAAATCTCACGCGTCTGCTTCATGACCTGGTTCAGGCGCATCTCCGGATCGAATCGGTCATCGTCTCCCAGCAGCCTCCACAAGAGCTTTTGCACGGCGCGGCGCGGGTGGTCGGCCACGGGAAGCCATTTGCGCGCGCGGCCGGTCACCAGCCGCACTATGTGTTCCACGGTGCGGAGAAAGTGCGCCTCGACGACCAGGCTTCGGTACTCCTCTGTCGCCAGCAGGCCCTCGGCATGAAGCCGTTCCAAGCGCTCGCGCAAGCTCCCTTCTACCCACAGGCCACGACAAACCTGCAGCGATCCTGCAAGGTAGTCGAGATCGTAGATTCCCCCGGGACCGGTCTTCAGATTTTGCGCGCTCTCGCTGCGCTCCAGCCGGTTGCGCAGTTCGCGTAGCTCGCCGGCAAAATCGCCGCGCCGTGCCACCTCCGCAATTCCGTGTTGCACCACGCGTAACGTGCCCGTCGCCAGTTCCTCATCGCCTGCCACGTACCGCAGCTTCGCGTAGGTCAAGGCTTCCCAGGGCTGAGCTTCGTCGCGAAAATAGGCCTGCAATTGCGCGGGCGTGACCACCAACTCGCCCTCACGCCCGTGCGGACGCAGGCGCGCATCCACCGAGAACACGGTACCCTCGCGCGTGTAGGCGGTGAGCGCTTCCATGAGCCGCTCGGCCGAGCGCCCCAGGACCTCGCGATCGCAGCTCTTGTCGCATACGAAGACCACATCGGCATCGGAGAGCAGATCGAACTCACGGGCGCCGAGCCGGCCCAGAGCCATGACGGCAAACCCGAGAGGCGAGCCGGCAATGGCCAGTGCCGCCTGGATGGCCGCGTCCGCCGCGGCCGTGTTGTCCCGCAGGGAATCGAAAACGTCACGCCCGTGAAACAGGTCGAGCGCTCCCGACAGGACCACGCGCCCGCGATAATGCTGGCGCAGGACCGCCATCGCTTCCGAAGCCTCCACGCTCCCCCGCGCCAGATACGCGAAGACCGGATCGTCGACCACCCCTCGCTCGCTCGACTCGGCGGCAAACAAGTCCTGAGCGCCGGGCGCGGACCGCTCCTCCACCTGGTCCAGCAGAGAAATCTCTTCCGGGTGACGCACCAGGATGTCGGTGAGCAAATCGCTGTACTCGAAAATCGTGAGCGCCTTTTCCACGGCCTTGGGCGAGCGCAACACGGCGCCGTACCGCTCGGAACTGGTTCCCGCCGAACTGAGAAAGCGATCGAGGTTGCGGCGCGCGTGCTGCGAGAGATCGGCGCGCGCGGCGATCTCGCGCACGCGCGGCGAGTCGATGGCCAGCCGCTGCATCATCTGGCTGTAGGTGCTCTCGGGTGTGGCTGCTGCCTGGGGCCATAACTGGAACTCCGCCGTCCCCTGGTCCTGGCTCTGCTCGCGATAGATGACGCGTTGGTAGATTTCCGCGACCGCTGCCATGCGCCGTTGCACATGGGCCACGAACTCTTCCGGCGTCTGCGGGGTTGTGCCCTCGCGCGCCAGACTGCGGGCCAGGATCTCCATCTCCGGCCGCGACTGCGGCAACCGATGGGTCTGCTGGCCATGCCGCAATTGCAACCGATGCTCGACCGTGCGCAGGAACTCATAGGCATTGGTGAGATTTTGAAAATCCTTGCCGCTGATGTGCTCCTTGTCGTGCAACTTCTGTAATGCAAAAAGCGTTCCGCGCGAGCGCAGCCACGATTCCGACCCGCCATACACGCGCTGCAGGCACTGCACCAGAAACTCGATATCGCGAATGCCGCCGCGGTCGATCTTCACGTCGATACCAGTTTGCGGCACCTGCTTGAGGCTGCGGCGGCGATGGCTGCCCATCTTCTCCCGCGTATCCAGCGCGGTCTTGATGGCGACGAAGTTCACCTCCGGCCGATAAACATAGGGCTGCACGGCGGCCATAAACTCACGCGCCAGCCCCACATCGCCGGCGGAGTGGCGCGCCTTGATCATGGCCTGCAGCTCCCAATCCTGCGCCAGGCGCGAGTAGTAGTCGGTCGCGTGGGTGAGGGCAACGGCCAGCTCGCCCTCGCCGCCCTGTGGCCGCAGGCGCAAGTCGATGCGAAACACCGGCCCTTCGCGGGTGTGCCGCGCCAGCAGCTCCGTGGTTTGCTGCGCCATGCGTATGAAGTATTCGCGATTGGAAATTTCCGCGCCGGCAGGTTCCTCGCCGCCGTCGTACAAATACAGCAGGTCGATGTCGGAGCTGTAGTTCAGTTCGTTGCCGCCAAGCTTGCCAAGCGACAGAACCGCGAAGCGCGCATCGATAACTCGCCCATGGCGGTCCAGCGAGCGCGGCGTGCCGAAGCGGTGCTGGAGCTGCACTTGCACTTCGCGCAGGGCCCCTTCGATCAACACGTCGGCGAGCGCGGAGATTTCCGCTGTGGTCTCAGCGAGGCTTGCGATTCCCAGCACGTCGCGCAGCATGATGCGGACATATTCGCGACGCTTGAAGCGGGCCAGCAGGGCCGCCGTGTCGCTCTCCAAGGACCGCGAGCACATCCGCGCGAAGCTCTCCAGAAATTCCTCGCGCGCCAGGGTGCGATCGAGGTTACGGTCACGGAGCAATCCGTAAAACAGATCGGGGTTATGGATGAGGGTTTCGCCCAGCCAGGAGCTGTAGCCAAAGACGATGACGGCGTAGTGCACCAGCGAAGGATGTTTGTCGAGCAGGGCAAGCAGTTCGGGCGCGCCGGGGCCCCCAGCAAGCGCCGGTGTCGCGTTTGCGGTGGTGGAGGCGGCCTCGGCCAGGCGCTCGAATTGATTGACGGTGGATTCCGTATCGGGTGAGCCCGGCAGCAGCGCAGAAAACGAGTCGTAAACGCCCGCCGGTACCAGCCGCTGGATGTGCGACAGGGGTCTGGCGGCAGATTCCGCATCGCCAAACGCAGCACGCGCACCTCTCGAAAGCTCATGTTGTAGGGGCTTAGCCACTCGCCAGCAATTCTATTTCACCTTGAGCTGCCGATTCGTGCTGCCAGATCAGTGTTGCTGTTGAGCCGCCATCGCCATGCACTTCTGCTGGTTGTCGTAGTCGTGAAGCTGGTTGTAGGCGAAGCTCATGTAGACCAGCGCATTGCTCCGGAGGTTCGGCGTGTAGGCGGCAAATGGCGCCGTGATAGCGAGCACCGTACTGAGCTCTCGCAGGGCCTCCTGCGGGCGATGGTGCTCTTC
>Ga0335078_10001901_pt1 | contig 31627 bp, 29 predicted proteins | sample Lox_Sample_32_FD_206711 | JGI IMG/M metagenome (GOLD analysis project Ga0335078, IMG submission 206711) | Soil microbial communities from Loxahatchee National Wildlife Refuge, Florida, United States - Lox_Sample_3.2 | ecosystem: Environmental > Terrestrial > Soil > Wetlands | place: USA... | reverse complement strand
GTTCGCCGCTCGAGTACCCCGAAGGGCCTTTCCGCTCGACTTGCATGTGTTAAGCACGCCGCCAGCGTTCGTCCTGAGCCAGGATCAAACTCTCCGTTGATGTCTATTAACAACCGTCAGTTAATACTGGCGGATTGTTGACACATGAGAGTGCTTCTCAGACCGGCAGAACCGGACTGGGAAGCGATCATGGCCTCCGCAATGTAATCGGTTCGTGATAGCCACGAACCGCTTTCATTGACGAGGTTTGTGCTTCAAGTGCACTGGCTTTTAGCACGCTGTTGAGTTCTCAAGGAGCGGGCGCACACTGTCGAGGGACTCTCATCCCTCTCTAGGGCAACCATTCAACATTACCAGGTGAGGCATCTCTCGTCAACCCTGTTCCGGAGAACTTTGCCGACTCGTGAACCTTACCCTACCTCCAGGGCGGCCTCTACCGCTCGGCTTGCGCACACGCACAAGCCTTAGCTAGAAGGACTTCCTGGAGGTTGTCCGGGGTCCTGCCCGCTTTCGCGTTCATCCCCGCCGGACAGGAAGAACTCTAGGGGTGCTTCGCGCCTTCGTCAAATCGAGTTCGGCTACAACCTGTTACTGCAGGTCAGACGCGATGTGACAGAATGTAGGCGACCTCGCACTGCCTCGCCGGTCCGGTGAGACGACTCAAGAACTTCTCTCGGAAGCGCCCTGTCACCGCCCAGCCTTCCCTGGCGCCAACCGCCGCAAACACCGTCAGGCGGCGGATAACCGGGATGCGCGATCGGGGCAAGCGCCCGCGGGGCACGATCGATGACCGGCAGCCGCCGCGACCCGCCCCGATTACGCAGACGGCGAAACCGGTGGCGCGCCGGAGGCCCGGATCCAGTGCGTCCGGCAGCGGGCCGATCTTCATGATCAACTCAAGCCACGCGCTAACGCTGGCCGTTGAAGGGTTCTAGCCTGCCGGGACGACCTCTACCGCGCCGACCGTGCGCTTGCCCCGGCGGAGGATCAGGTACCTGCCGTGCAGCAGATCTTCGGCACCTGGGACCGCTTTCTCGTCGGTGACCTTCCGGTTGTTCAGGTAGGCGCCACCCCCGGCGATAGCACGGCGAGCCGCCGAGACGGTCGGCGCGACGCCCGCCGCCGCCATCAGGTTGGCGACCGGGGGAAGCCCGCCGGTGCCCGGGATCTCGGCCGCCCTCACCTCGGCGGCCACCGCGGCCAGCGTGCGCTCGTCGAGATCGGTCAGGGACCCCTGGCCGAACAGGGCCCGGCTGGCCGCGATCGTCCGCCCGGTCTCCTCGGCGCCGTGTACCAGCGCGGTGACCTCTTCGGCCAGCGCGCGCTGGCCGATCCGGGCGGCCGGACGCTCGGTGCTCTCGCGCACCAGCTCGTCGATCTCCTCCCGCGACCTGAAGCTGAACACGCGCAGCAGGCCGGGCACCTCGGCGTCGGACACGTTCAGCCAGAACTGGTAGAACGCGTACGGCGACATCAGGTCGGGGCTCAGCCAGATCGCGCCGTCCTCGGTCTTGCCGTACTTGGTCCCGTCCGGCTTAGTGATCAGCGGGGTGGCAAGGGCGTGCACGGAGGCGCTCTCGACCGACCTGATCAGCCCGACCCCGGCGACCAGGTTGCCCCACTGGTCGCTGCCGCCGAGCTGCAGGGTACAGCCGTAGCGGCGGTAGAGCTCGAGGTAGTCCATGGCTTGCAGCAGCTGGTAGCTGAACTCGGTGTAGCTGATCCCGCCCGCCTCCAGCCGGGCCTTCACCGACTCGCGGTCCAGCATCCGGTTGACCGAGAAGTGCTTGCCGATGTCGCGGAGGAAATCGAGCACGTGCATCGGCGCGGTCCAGTCCAGGTTGCTCACGATCAGCGCGCTCGATTCGCCCGCGTCGAAGTCGAGGAACCTGGACACCTCGCCGCGGATCCGGTCGACCCACCCGGCGACGACCTCGGCCGGGTTGAGCACCCGCTCGGCGGACTTGCCGCTCGGGTCGCCGATCAGCCCGGTCGCCCCGCCGACCAGCCCGATCGGGCGGTGCCCGGCAAGCTGCAGGCGGCGAAGCGTCAGCATCTGCACCAGGTTCCCGATGTGCAGCCCGGGCGCGGTCGGGTCGAAGCCGCAGTAGACCGTCACCCGGCCGGACTTCAGTGCCAGCCGCAGCTCGTCGAGATCGGTGTTGACGGCGATCAGGCCTCGCCAGCTGAGTTCCTCAATGATGTCGTCCACGCCTGCATGGTGCCACTTACAAGCCGTCAGGGGGTAACCAGTTTGGGTCGCCGCGGCGCGTGCGGCCGGTAGACCGACACGGTTGGATCCCCGTCGTACCAGAACCGCCAGGGGATCTCGGCGGCACTGCTCACCCCGACCCGGGGTCCGGTGACAATCCTGCGGGGAGTTGCCGGGTGGCCGTCTCCCGGGGCTAGCAGAGCCGAACGGGCCGGGTGGCCCGCTCCACTCAGCATCCGGAGCGGCGACCCGGCGGAAACCACATCCGCGCCATCCTGCGACCGGTTGATAGCGAGTGCCTGGCAGAGCCGGGCCGGCCCGCGAGCCAGGTCACGCGGCGCGATGGCAGTCGTGCCCCGGGTCCGCCGGGCGCGGGCGAGACCTTCGCCCGCAATGATCCTCCCGGCCCGCAGCAGCACCGCCGAGGCCCCATGACCGAAGGCAGGGCTCGCCTCCCCCAGGCAGACCACGTTCACGCAGAAGTGCATGCCGTAGGTGAAGTACACGTAGGCGTGCCCGGGCGGGCCGAACATCACCGCGTTCCGCGCCGTCTTGCCCCGGTAGGCGTGCGAGGCCGGATCGGATCGTCCTGCGTACGCCTCGACCTCGGTGAGCTCGACCGCGACCAGGCCGTCCGCCGTCTCGTGCTCGAGCACGCAGCCGAGCAGGTCCGGCGCGACCTCGACCGAGGGCCGGGCGAAGAAGTTCCGCGGGATCAGCACCTAACCGGGCCTACCTGGTGTCCCCGGCGGCCCAGGCGGCGTGCGCATCGACCGTGGCGCGCAGCGCGGCGATCTGCTCGGCCACGCGGACCGGCGCGGTGCCGCCGTGCCCCTGGCGGGCCGCGAGCGCCCCATCTACCGTCAGCACCTGCCGGACGTCGGGCGTCAGGTGCTCGGAGACCTTGGCCAGGTCGGCGTCGGTCACGTCGGCCAGGTCGCAGTCGTGCACCTGGCACCACACCACGAGGTGCCCGACGACCTCGTGCGCCTCGCGGAACGGGACGCCCCGGCGGACCAGGTACTCGGCCAGGTCGGTGGCGAGAGTGAACCCGGTGGAGGCGCCACGGCGCAGCCGGTCCGGATTGACCCGCAGCGTCGCGATCAGCCCGGCCATGGCGGGCAGCACCAGGAGCAGGGTGTCGACCGCGTCGAAGACCGGCTCCTTGTCCTCCTGCAGGTCCCTGTTGTACGTCAGCGGCAGGCCCTTGAGCGTGGTGAGCAGCCCAGTCAGCCCGCCGATCAGGCGGCCCGCCTTGCCCCGGGCCAGCTCGGCCACGTCCGGGTTCTTCTTCTGCGGCATGATCGAGGACCCGGTCGCGTAGGCGTCGTCGATCTCCACCCAGCCGAACTCCTGCGAGGACCAGAGCACGATCTCCTCGCCGAGCCGGGACAGGTGCACCCCGGTCAGCGCCGCGGCGAAGCAGAACTCGGCCGCGAAGTCGCGGTCGGACACCGCGTCCATGGAGTTCGGGGCCGGCTCGTCAAAGCCGAGTTCGTCCGCGAGCACCTGCGGGTCGACCGCCAGCGACGACCCGGCCAGCGCGCCGGACCCGAGCGGGCTGACCGCGGCACGCTTGTCCCAGTCACGCAGCCGTCCGACGTCGCGGGCGAACGCCTGTACGTGCGCCAGCAACTGGTGGCCGAACAGCACGGGCTGCGCGTGCTGCAGGTGGGTCAGGCCAGGTGAGGGCAGGTCGCCGCACGCGGCGGCCTGGTCGATCAGCGCGGTCTCCAGCTCGGACAGCCTGCTCGCGATCAGCCGACCGTTGTCCCGCAGGTAGAGCCGCAGGTCGGTCGCCACCTGATCGTTGCGGCTGCGCCCGGCCCGCAGCTTGCCGCCCAGCGCGCCGAGCCGCTCGAGCAGCCCGCGTTCGAGCGCGGTGTGTACGTCCTCGTCGGCGACCGTGGGCCGGAACGACCCGTTCGCGCAGGCCCGGTCCAGGTCTTCGAGGGCCTTGAGCATAGAGCTCAGCTCGGCGTCGGTCAGCAGCCCGGCCCGGTGCAGCACCCGGGCGTGCGCCCGGGAGGCCCGCAGGTCGTACCGCGCCAGCCGCCAATCGAACTGGACGCTGACGGACAGCCGGGCCAGCGCGTCGGCCGGGCCGGCACCGAACCGCCCGCCCCACAGCCGGGTAGGCCCTTCGACCCCTTCAGGCCCTCCAGCCCCGTCGGAACCGCCCGGGTCCCCCGCCGTGTGCTCGCTCTCCGTGTCCCCGGAATGCTCCGCTGCTTCCACAGTCCTACTTTCTACCTTTCTACCGTACGAACGCCGCAGTTTTGTCGCACTACCGAACCGGAGCCGGTTATCGCCGGCGGCTGGCGAGGCGCAGGAAGTCGGCGGCCAGGGCGTCGCCGCCGGCCGGGTCCCGCGCGATCAGCAGCACAGTGTCGTCCCCGGCCACGGTGCCGAGCACCGAAGGCAGCGCCGCGTGGTCGATGACCGAGGCGAGGAACTGGGCGGCCCCGGCCGGGGTCCGCAACACGACCAGGTTGGCGCTCGCCTCGGCCGAGGTCATCAGCTCGCCCAGGTAGCGAGCCAGCCGCGCCTCGTGCGGCGACTCGGCCCCAGAGTGCCCGCGGGCCCCAGAGTGCCCCGCGACCCTGGCGCCACCGCCGGAGGGCGAGCCCGGGCCACCGGGGTGCGAGCCCGGGCCACCGGGCTCTTCCGGCAGGGAATAGACCAGCGCGCCACCCGAGCGAAGCCGCACGATGCCGAGCTCGTCCAGATCCCGGGACAGGGTGGCCTGCGTCACGTGTACCCCGGCGTACCGCTCCAGCAGGTCGGCCAGTTCCTCCTGGGAGCGGACCTGCTCGCGGGCCAGGATGTCGGCGATCCTGGCATGCCTGGCCGTCTTGGTCAGCGGGGTGGTCATCGTTGCTCCCCGCGGGGGGGCGATAGGTCGTCGTCGCGAAGGAAGTGCCTGGTCATGCGCTGACCGCCTCGAGGATCCCAGGCAGGGCGGCGGTGAACTCGTCCGCCTCGGCGGCGGACAGGACCAGCGGCGGCGCGAGCCTGATCGCGTCAGGCTGCACCGCGTTGACCAGGAACCCGGCCCGCCGGGCGGCCAGCTCGACATCTGGCGCCTGCCCGGCGGTCAGCACGACCGCCCGCCACAGGCCGACGCCCCTGACCCCGGCGAGCAGCGGGTGGCTGATCTGGCTCAGGCCGGCCGCCAGGTGCTCGCCGACCGCGGTGACGTGGGCCAGCAGCCCGTCGCGCTCGATGGTGTCGAGCACGGCCAGGGCCGCGGCGCAGGCGACCGGGTTGCCGCCGAAGGTGGAGCCGTGGTCGCCCTTGGCGAACCCGGCGCCGACCGCGCCGAGCCCGACGCACATCCCGATCGGCAGCCCGCCGCCCAGGCCTTTGGCCAGGGTCAGCACGTCCGGGCGAACCCCGGCGGCCTGGTGCGCGAACCATGCTCCGGTCCGGCCGATGCCGGACTGGATCTCGTCCAGCACGAGCAGGGCCCCGGCCGCGTCGCACGCCTGGCGCGCGGTGAGCAGGTAACCCTCGGGGGCCGGCACCACGCCGCTCTCGCCCAGGCCGGGCTCGAGGAACACGGCGGCTACGTCCGTGCCCACCGCCGCGCGCAGCGCGGCGGCGTCCCCGTAGGGAACGAACCGGACGATCAGGCCGAACGGGCCGAACGGGGCGCGGATCGACTCCTTGCCGGTCAGCGCGAGCGAGCCCATGGTCCGGCCGTGGAAGCTGCGCTCGGCGGCCACGATCACCGGGCGACCGGGTCCGGCGATGCGCCGCACCAGCTTGACCGCGGCCTCGTTGGCCTCGGCGCCCGAGTTGGCGAAGAAGACGCGGCCATCGGCGGCCAGCAGGGCCAGGATGCGCTCGGCCAGCTCGATCTCGCGCTCGTGCAGGTACAGGTTGGAGGTATGCGCCACCTCGGCCACCTGGCGGCTGACCGCCTCGACGATGGCCGGGTGGGCGTGCCCGAGCGAGCTCACCGCGATCCCGGCGATCAGGTCCAGGTACTCGCGCCCGTCGGCGTCGGTGACCCGGCAGCCCCGCCCGCGGCTGATGGCCAGCGGGGGCACGCCATAGTTGGGCATGAACGCCGCCTCGAACCGTTTCTGCAGTGTCGCTGTGTCGCTGCGCTCCGGGGTTTCCGTGTTGCTCACTGGCTACCTCCAGGAAGAACCATCGTGCCGATGCCGGAGTCGGTGAAGATCTCGAGCAGGACGGCGTGGCTGAGGCGGCCGTCCAGGACGTGCGCCTGCGGGACGCCGCCGCGCACCGCGGTCAGGCACGCCTCCATCTTGGGGATCATCCCGGCGGACAGGGCGGGCAGCAGCCGCTCGAGTTCGGCCGCGGTGAGCTCGCTGATCACGTCGGCCGACGACGGCCAGTCCCGGTACAGGCCGGCCACGTCGGTGAGCACGACCAGCTTGGCCGCGTCCAGTGCCACCGCGAGGGCGGCCGCCGCGGTGTCGGCGTTCACGTTGTAGACCTCGCCGTCCTGGCCCGCGGCCACGCTGGAGACGACCGGGATCCGGCCGTCGGCCAGCAGCGCCCGGATCGCGCCCGGATCGGTGGCGACGATGTCGCCGACCAGGCCGATGTCCACCGGCTCGCCGTCGACGACCGCGGTCTTGCGAGCCGCAGTGAACGTGCCCGCGTCCTCCCCGGACAGGCCCACCGCGAACGGGCCGTGCCGGTTGATCAGGCCGACGATGTCCTTGTTCACCGTGCCGGACAGGACCATCCGGACGACCTCCATGGCCTCCGGGGTGGTGACCCGCAGCCCCGCGGTGAACGAGGACTCCACTCCGAGCCGGTCGAGGTGCGCGCTGATCTGCGGACCGCCGCCATGCACCACGACCGGGCGCAGCCCGGCGTAGCGCAGGAACACCAGGTCCTGGGCGAAGGCCAGGCGGAGTTCGGAGTCGGCCATCGCGTGCCCGCCGTACTTGATCACCACGGTCTGGCCGTGGAACCTGTTCAGCCACGGCAGCGCCTCGATCAGCGTGGCCGCCTTGGCCGAGGCGTCGGTGATCCGCGCCTCCGTGACCGTCACGTGGAGTACGCCGAATTCTCGTGCACGTAGGCGGTGGTCAGGTCGGTGGTCAAGATGATGGCGGAGTGCGGGCCCGCGGACAGGTCCACGGTGATTGTCACGTCCTTCGGCCTCAGGTCGACCTTTGAGCGCTCGTCGCCCGGGGCGCCGTGGCGGCAGACCCAGATCCCGTTGATCGCGACGTTCAGCCGGTCCTGCTGGAAAACGGCGCTGGTGGTACCGACCGCGCTGAGCACCCGGCCCCAGTTGGGGTCTTCCCCGCCGATGGCGCACTTGAGCAGGTTGTTGCGGGCCACCGAACGCCCGACGGTCACCGCGTCGGCCTCCGATGCCGCTCCGACCACCTCGATCGAGATCATCTTGCCGGCGCCCTCGGCGTCGAGCTGAAGCTGGCGGGCCAGGTCGGCGCACACCTCGGTGAGCGCCAGGGTGAACTCGCCCGCCTCCGGCGTCACCCCGCTGGCCCCGCTGGCCATCAGCAGCACCGTGTCGTTGGTCGACATGCAGCCGTCGGTGTCGAGCCGGTCGAAGGTCGTCGCGGTGGCCGTCCGGAGCGCGGCGTCCAGCTGGGCCGGCTCGAGGTCGGCGTCGGTGGTGAGCACGCACAGCATGGTGGCCAGGCCGGGCGCGAGCATCGCGGCTCCCTTGGCCATCCCGCCGATGGAATAGCCGTCGGGCCGGCGGAAGGCGATCTTCACCACGGTATCGGTGGTCCTGATCGCGTCGGCGGCGGCCAGGCCGCCGGCCCGGGAGGCTTCGGCCACGGCGGCGCTGACGCCGGGGAGCAGCTTGTCCATCGGCAGCCGCTCGCCGATCAGGCCGGTCGAGCAGACGGCGATCTCCCCGGCGCTCGCATCTTCACCACGGGCATTGATCGCGGCGGCCAGGTGCTCGGCGGTGGCGTGCGTGTCGCCGAACCCGGCCGGCCCGGTACACGCGTTGGCCCCGCCGGAGTTGAGCACCACGGCCCGGACCCGGCCGCCGCTGACCACCTGGCGGGTCCAGGTCACCGGGGCGGCCTGCACCCGGTTACTGGTGAAGACGGCGGCGGCGGCCCGCGACGGTCCATCGTTCAGGACCACGGCCACATCCGGCTGGCCGGACTCCTTCAGTCCGGCCGCCACGCCGGCGGCCAGGAAACCCAGGGGGGCGGTGACGCTCAAGGGGACACTCCGTGTGCGGTCAGGCCGGCCGTCTCCGGCAGGCCGAGCATGAGGTTGGCGATCTGGATGGCCTGGCCGGCCGCCCCCTTGACCAGGTTGTCCAGGGCACAGACGACGACGGCACGGCCGGCGTGCGGATCGGCCGTCACCTGGAGGTGGGCGGCGTTGGAGCCGACGGTGGCGCCGGTGGCCGGCCACCGGTCCTCGGGCAGCACGTGCACGAAGGGTTCGAAGTCGTAGGCGGCGCGGAGCGCGTCGCGCAGCTGGCCGGTACCGGGACCCGCGGCCGCCGGCTCCCGCAGCCGGGCGGTGCACGTGGCCAGGATGCCGCGTGGCATCGGGGCGAGCGTCGGCGTAAACGACACTGACACCGGTGCCGGGGCGGGCAACCCGGCCCGTTCGGGATCAATGTTCTGTTCTATTTCCGGTGTATGCCGGTGCACGCCGCCGACCTGGTAAGCGGACATCGACCCCATGACCTCGGTGGCCAGCAGGCCGGGCCGTGCTGCGCGGCCCGCGCCGGACGTGCCGGAAGCGGCCACGATCACGATGTCGGCCGGGTCGGCCAGGCCGGCCGCCAGCAGCGGGGCCAGCGCGAGGATCGACGCGGTGGCGTAGCATCCGGGCGCGGCCACCCGGGCCGCCGCCGTGATCGCCTCCCGGGCGCCGGGCAGCTCGGGCAGACCGTAGGTCCACTGGCCGGCGTACGGCGTCGGGTAGTACCTTTCCCACGCGCCGGGATCGGCGAGCCGGAAGTCGGCGCCCAGGTCGATGACCCTGAGGTGATCCGGAAGGCGCGCGGCCAGCTGCGCGGACTCGCCGTGCGGGAGCGCGGTGAAGAGCAGATCGGCGCTGGCCAGGACGTCCGGGTCGGTGCCGGCGAAAATGGCGTCGTCAAGGCCGGGATACCCGGTCAGCTGCGGGTGCGCGGCCGTCACCGGCTGCCCGGCGCTGCTGTTCGCGGCGAGCGGGCCGATCTCGAGGTCGGGATGGCCCGTCAGCAGCCGGAGCAGTTCGCCGCCCGCGAAGCCGCTGGCCCCCGCTACCGCAACCCTGGCACCCATATATCCCTCACGTCCGGCTGCAATGGAAGAGTATTCACTATAGCGCATGAATATGCACAGTGTCGCGGGCGGCCTGAGCGGGCCGGGGACACTAGGGTGAGAGCCGTGCGAGCGGGCATTACGGCATGGGTTCTCGTAACGCTATGTGGTCTCGGGGCCTGCCTGGTGACGGGGTGCTCGTCCGGTCCGGCCACGGCGGGAGCGAACTGCGGCACCGCGCGCACCGCAGCCGGCGTGCCGGTCGTCATCACGGTGGCCAAGGGCTCGGTGAACTGCACGACCGCGATCCGGGTCGAGAACGAGTACGCGGCCAGGATCTCCGGCGGGCAGGTGCGGGGAAACGGCGGCGGCGCGCCGGTCGTGGTGAGCGGCTGGACTTGCCAGGGCTACGACACCCCTGAGGTGCTTCGGACCGGGAACGCGTCGCAGTGCCGCAGCGGGGGCAACGCCATCCTGGCCGTCCTGGCGGTGCCGGACGCGACGAAGACCGGCTAGGAGCTGGCCGCACGGAGGAACAGGCTCGGCCGCTGGTCCTCGCCGCTGACGGCGCGGGGCAGGCTGCTCACCGCGTGCAGGCCCCTGGTGGTGCTGATCATCTGCACCTGGTCCCGCCCGCACCCCTTGGCGCGGTACAGGGCAGCGTCGGCGGCCGCCATGAGCTCGGCGTACTCGCGCTTGCTGCCGCTGTCCAGCGCGGCGACCCCGATCGACACCGTGACGTGCACCCGCTCTCCGCCGGTCGCACCGGGGGCGATGATGCAGAGGCCGGAGATGGCGGAGCGGATCCGTTCGGCTATGCGGAAGGCGTCGACCGCCCGGGTCTGCGGCAGCAGCAGGGCGAACTCTTCCCCGCCGAACCGGCCCGCTAGATCGTACTCCCGCAGCATCGTCTTCAGCGTGTGCGCGATCTCCTTGAGCACCTCGTCGCCGGTCAGGTGCCCGTAGGTGTCGTTGATCACCTTGAACCGGTCGATGTCGAGCAGCGCCACCGCCAGCTGGGTCCTGGTCCGCACCGCCCGGGCCAGCTCGGCCGTGGCACCGTTCTCCCAGGTCGCCGCGTTCAGCAGGCCCGTCTTGGAGTCGGCGCGCGCGTCCTGCAGCAGCCGGGCGTGCCGCACGGACCGCTGCAGCAGGGTGATGAAGGGGAACGCGAAGACGAGGGCAATCCAGCTGTAGGCCACGCAGAACGTGACCAGCACCGCCACGCACAGCTCGCTGACGTCGTTGTACATCGGCTCCTTGGCGAACTGCTCGTCGCGCAGCCGGACGTCCGGGTTCGAGCCCTTGATCGCGGTCAGGACCAGGGACTGGTTGACGATCCACTGCACGGCGGCGCCCACCGCCACGAACGGCATCCAGGCCAGCGCGTGGCCGGCCGGGTTCGCGGCGGCCCCGGGCACTAGGTGGATGAGAAGCCGGAAGGCCAGGGCAGCGGTGACGTAGCTGAGCCCGATGGCCGCCGCGCTGAAGACGCGCCGGTAGACCGGAACGCGCAGTATCCGCCACTGGGTCAGGGCAAAGCGGATTGCCGGGAGGACGGGCACGTAGGCGAGTGGCAGCAGCATCGCGACCGGCAGTTCCCAGACCGCGTAGACGTCCTTGACGAGCCCGAGGTTCTCGCCCACCCGCCTGGTCAGCTCGACGGTGGCCGCGCTGCATATCAGCAGCCCCGCGAACAGCGCGAGGTCGTGGACGTGGATGCTGACCTTGCTCGCCTCGGCGATCAGCACGACGGCGTCGGTCAGCACGACCAGGATGACGAAGCAGGCCACCCACCGGGGAAGTTCCCGGATCGCCCAGTCCCGCGGCCCTGGGATGCGCCCGCGGGCCAGGCTCAGATCGCGCACCAGGTTCCGCCCGCGGATTGAGCGGACGGCATCCACCAGCGTCTCCTTGGCAGCCACGAGCGCGTCGAACCCCGGTTGGGAACGGTACGTATCCCTAGTGTCCCGGATTGCGGCGATGAGGACTGCTGAACGTCAAAATTCTGCTACTGAGCGAGATAAGTAACCCTAGCTCTTAACGCATCGCGTTCACGTTACTACTCTGCGCTCTCTTAGCTTCTGCGCGGCGGCAACCCCGGCACACCGCCACAGCTGTCGGATATTTCGGACTTGCGAGCTCTGGACCTCGTCATCGGCTAAGCTGCCCGGCTTGACTCCTCACTTAACAGTGCCCCGTTTCGGAGAGGAGGAGCAACATCATGCGCACCACTAGCTGGAGCTAACACCGAGAGTCCGCTAGGCCGCGATAGTCAGTCAGTCGCGGAAGCGCGGACCGTGCGTTTCACTAACCGAAGCTGAGCAGAGGCCTCAGCCAACGTCCGAGCCGGGCCAGCCGGGGGGCCCCCGGATAAGGAAACCGGATAATGAAATCTGCGCGCGGCGGAACACGCTCGGCGCCTCCGTGTGGCCGCCCTTACCGCTGCCGTCGGCGCGGTCCTCGGTGCCGCTGATGGCGCTCAGTCCTCGGGTCGTGCTGATCATCTGCACCTGGTCACGGCCGCCGGCCTTCGCCCGGTACAAGGCGGCGTCGGCCGCGGCCATCAGTTCGGAGTACTCGCGCTTGCACCCGCTGTCCAGCGCGGCCACGCCGATCGACACCGTGACGTGCACCCGCTCCCCGCCGGTCGCGCCGGGAACGATGATAGACAGGTCGGCGATGCTCGCCCGGACACGTTCGGCGATCCGGAAAGCGTCCACCGCCCGCGTCTGCGGCAGCAGGAGCGAGAACTCCTCGCCGCCGAACCGCCCGGCGCGGTCGTAGTCCCGGAGCACGCTGTCGAGCGAGCGGGCCAGCTCCTTGAGCACCTGATCCCCGACCAGGTGACCGTAGGTGTCGTTGATCACCTTGAACCGGTCGATGTCGAGCACGGCGAGCGCCAGCGGAGTCCTGGTCCGCACCGCCCTGACCACCTCCGCGGTCGCCTCACGCTCCCAGGTGGCTGCGTTGAGCAGGCCGGTCTTCGAATCGGCCCGCGCGTCGTTAAGCAGCTGGACGTGCCGCAGCGACCGCTGGAGCAAGGTGACCACGGGCAGCGCGGCCAGCGCGAGCCACGGGTTGCCGGCCATCCCGTACGTCACCAGGACACCGGTGCAGATCTCGGCCGCGTCGTTGTACAGCGGCTCCCGGCCGAACACCTCGACCCGGACCGTCGCACCAGGGTCGGTGGCCTTGACCGCCGTCATGACCACGGCCTTGTTCACGGTCTCCTTCACCAGGACGCTGACCACCATCACCAGTGTCCACAGCGCGCCTCGGACGAAAGCCCCGCCGGAGCCGTGCGGCATCAGGCCGTACAGGCTGTGGAAGGTCACCGACGCGGCCCCGTAGGAGAGGCTGATGGCGGCCCCGCTGAAGACCCTGCGGTACACCGGTGCGCGGCGGATCCTGAACTGCAGCAGCGCTATCCGGATGATGGGGACGATCAGCGCGTACAGTGCCGGCAGCAGGATGGCGGCCGGCAGCTCCCACACTCCCGCGACGTCCTTGATCATGCCGCCCTGCTCGCCCGACTTCCTGGTCAGCTCCACGGAAGCCGCGGTGCAGCCCAGCAAGAGGCCGAACAGGGCCAGGTCGTACCGGGAAATCGCGGTGGACGACGCCGCGACGCAGATGGCGGTCAGATCCGTCGCGATGACGGCGAGAACGAAGGCAATGAGCCAGCGGGGCCGCAGCGACCAGAGCGTCCACCTGCGAACGGCAATCGATTGCCACGGCAAGCGGCGGGCTACGAGGATCGCTGCCTTTGTCATACGGCCGTCGCCTCGCCACCTACTTAGAAGCTCGTCGGACCATTCTCCCGCATCGTCAGCCCGGGAGAGCGCAAAACGTGAAAACTCGGCTACACACCGGTAGAAGAATACCTCCCCTTTGCCCTCTGGCAGTAACAAAGCTCCACTGCCGTATCAGAGTAGTTGCATAAGGTTACCGCCGAGTCGGATTATTTCCGGCATTAGCCGCAAAGCACCCCTTCAACTCGATCGCGGGCAACAATGGGTACCCGCGACGTCAGGCGTTGTGCAAAGGCCCGCGCGGGAGGGAGTGCGCGTGCACGCCGGAAGCTGAACCAGCTCACGCGCCCGGACGTTTATCTTAATTACCCAGAGAATCCAAATGACTACCCACAGAGAGGAGCATGGCATGCGCGACACCCACTGGGGCTGACCCGTGACCTGAATCCGTCCCTCCCGGCCGCAAGACAAGGAGCACATAGTGCGTGACACCCACTGGGGCTGACCCGCTTACCTACACCAGTTCTGTCCCAACCGCAGACAAGGAGTTCGCCATGCGCGACACCCACTGGGGCTGACCCGTAAGCATTGAAGGTGCCCGTTCGACACCCGCCCGCGATCGCGGGCCCAGCCGACCGCGATCGCCGCCGCGGTTACGGCACCGGCAGTGCCAGCTACAGCAATGACCCAGGCCGGGGAATAGTGGTCCGCGGCGGCTCCCGCCAGGATCATGACGACTCCCTGGCCCAGGCTCATACCACCTTGTGCCAGGCCAAAGGCTTGGCTGCGCTGTTCTTGCGGCGCCGCGCTCACGAAGGCGGCGTTCGCTGCGATCTGATAGCCCGCGCCCAGACCCGACGCGAACAAGATAAACAGCGATCCGGGCAGACCGGGCCGCAGGAAGAACAGGGCGAGAATCCCGCAGGCCGCGATGGCGAACGGGCCCATGACCCGTTGCCGTGCCGGCGGAGTCAGGAAGCGGCTGAACACGATCGCGCCTGTAGTCTCCCCGAGCGCCTCGGCCGCCAGGATCACGCCCACGACGGCCGCACCGCCGTGCAACTCGCGGGCGAGCGGGGTGGCCACGCCCTCCGGGGCGTTGTAGAACGCCGCCAGCCAGCCGAACAACATCGGTGTGCGCAGGGCCGGGCGGGCGAAGACGAGCCGGGTGCCGGCGATGATGCCGGCCAGCCGGGACGGCTGGTGCTGGCCGCCGGACGCCGGGGCAGGTCGCGCCCGTACCCCGATGCGGACGATGAGCGCCGACGCGGCAAAGGTCGCCGCATCGATGACCAGGGACATGCGAGTGCCGAAGAACCCGACCGCGGCACCCCCCGCGGCGAAGCCGAGGACCTGCGCGAACTGATAGGTGGTAACCGTTACCGCGGTTCCCAGCACGTACCGCTCGCCGTCCAGCACATCGGGATAGACGGCGGCGCGCGCCGAGGTGAACGGCGCGCCGGCCAGCGTGACCAGGAACAGCAGCGCGACCAGCCCGGCGAGGGGCACGCCAGGGATAACCATGACCAGGACGAGCGCGCACCGGATGAGGTCGCAGGCGATCATCACGCGGCGGCGCGGGTGCCTGTCGGCCAGCCAGGCCAGCATCACGCCGCCGAGAAACGTCGGCACGATGCTGGCGACAAAGGTGACCGCCGCGAGCAGGGCCGAACGGGTTCGGTCGTAGACGAGCACCGTCAGCGCGACGCGAGCGAGTTGATCACCGATGACCGACAAGAGCTGAGCCGCCCACAGAGCCCGGAACTCCGCCACCGCGAACACGTCGCGGAATGTCGTCGCGGCCTGCGCGGGTGCACCCCCCCGGGCCACCGCGTGTCTAGTTATCTTGCCCTCCGGCTCAGCGGACCGCTGCGGTCTTCGGTAATCACATCCTGACCGACAGTTGCTTCCATTACAACCGGAAAGGTAAGACGAGGCTAACCATCCGGCCGACACGCCGTCACCCCCGGGCGAAGCGCGGCGATCCGCCTCTGCCCCGGCTCCGCAGGGCGAAACTTGACACGCCGATGCACCGACGCACTGGAACCGGGCTTCCACTGCGCCAGAGCGCACTGGATCCGGGGTTTCATGCCGTTCCGGCCGACCCGGGGTACCCGGATCCGTTGAAGTAGCCCCTGGGACCAAGCGGCCCCAGGGGACACCGTCCGGTTAGCTGCGGAGGACCGCGCCGACGCGGCGGCTGGCCTCGGCTACGGCCGCGTCGCGGGCCGCCGTGGCCTCGGCGGCGGTGAGGGTCCGGTCCGGGGCGCGGAACCTGAGCGTGTAGGCCAGCGACTTGCGGTCCTCGCCGACTTGGGCGCCGGTGTACACGTCGAACAGGCGCAGGCTTTCGAGCAGATCCTGCGGCGCGCCCGCCACCAGCGCCGCCTCGACCTCGGCGGCGGGCACGGCCGCGTCCACGACCAGCGCCACGTCCTGGGTGGCGAGCGGGTAGCCGGACAGCTCCGGGGCCTGCACCGGCCCGACGGCCTCGGCCGCGGTGAACATCACCGACAGGTCAAGCTCCACGGCACAGGTCCGCGCCGGCAGGCCGAAGGCCTGGATCACGCGCGGATGCAGCTCGCCGGCGTGCCCGGCCAGCCACTCCCGCTGGCCATCGGAGTCCGTGACCTGAACGTAGATGGCCGCGCAGCGGCCCGGGTGCCAGGGTGCGTGCTTGTCGGCGCGGATATCGAGCCGGACCCGGCAGATCCGGCCGATCGCCCGGGCCGCCTCGATCGCGTCGGCCCAGGACGCCGCTCGTCCCTTTCCCCACCAGCCGTCGAGCTCCTTCTCCCCGGTCAGCACCGCGCCGACGCGCAGCGGCTGGTCGGGCAGGGCGGCTTCCAGGCTGGCCAGTTCGGCCACCGTGGGCCCGCGGTCCACGGGGAGGATGGGCGCCGAGTCCGCTGCCCCGGGCCGGGGCCGGAAGACCAGGCCGATTTCGAACAGCGCGGTGTCGGCGAAGCCCCGCCCGATATTCCGCGCCAGCACCCGGAACAGGCCGGGCAGCAGGGTGGTCCGCAGCAGCGGCTCGTCCTCGCTCAGCGGGTTCGCCACCACGACCGCCGGGCGGCGCATGTCCTCGGGCGGCAGCCCGAGCAGGTCCGCGTCGGACCGCGATCCGAACGGTGACGACAGGATCTCCACGTACCCGGATTCGGCCAGCGTCCGGCCCACCGAGCGGCGCAGCCGCTGACGCGGCGTGAGCCCACGCCCGGCCAGCGCGCGCGGCATCCGGACCGGGATGTTCTCGTAGCCTTCCAGCCGGATGACCTCCTCGACCAGGTCGGCCGGGTCGGTCAGGTCAGGTCGCCAGGAGGGCGGGGTCACCTCGAGCACCGGCACCACCGGTGCGGACGGCGCCGGGACGGCCAGCACCGGGACGACGGGTTCCTGCTCCGCGCGCCACGGCGCGATGGTCGGGGCGGTCGCGCGGGTCTGCCGCACCGAGCAGCCCACCTCGCGCAGCCGCCGGACCACGGTGTCCCGGCCGTACACCACCCCGGCCACCTTGTCCGGGTAGTCCACCGCCATCGAGATCAGCACCGGCGTCACCTCGGCCGATGCGTGCGTGCAACCGGGGGCTACCTGACCGCCGCCCAGGCCGGACAGCAGGGCCACCGCCTTGGCGCTGGCGCGCAACGGCAGCTCGCGGTCCACGCCGCGCTCGAACCGGTAGGAGGCCTCGCTGTGCAGCTTGTGCCGGCGGCTCATCTTGGCCGTGCCCCTGGCATCGAAGTGAGCGGCCTCGATGACCAGCTCGGTGGAGGTCTCGTCGATCTCGGTCGACAGGCCTCCCATGGTCCCGGCCATGGAGATCGGCCCGGACCCGTCGGTGATCAGGATGTCGGCCGGGTCCAGGGTGCGGACCACGTGGTCGAGCGTCTCCAGCTTCTCCCCCGGCTGCGCCCGCCGGACCACGATCTCACCGGTCAGCTTGGACCGGTCGAACGCGTGCAGCGGCTGCCCGAGCTCGAACATCAGGTAGTTGGTCACATCCACGGCGAGCGACACGGAGCGGACCCCGCACCGGGCCAGCCTGACCACCATCGGTAGCGGCGTGCGGGCCGACGGATCGAAGCCGCGCACCTCGCGCAGCACGAACCGGTCGCAGCCGGCCGGGTCGGCGATGCGGGCCGGATAGACGTCGGGGCCGACGTAATCCAGCGGCCCGCCGAGCAGGTCCGGACCAGGCAGGTCCGTCTCGGCCGGGTCGGTGAACGGCACGCCGAACGCGCTGGCGAGCTCGCGCGCGAGCCCGCGCACGGACACGGCGTAGCCGCGGTCGGGCGTCACCGCGATCTCGAACACCTCGTCACGCAGCCCCGCGTAGGACACGAAGTCCGCGCCCAGCGGGGCGTCGGCGGGCAGCACGAGGATGCCGGTGTGGTCATCGCCGAGCGCCAGCTCGCTGGCCGAGCAGATCATCCCTTCGGAGATGTGGCCGTAGGTCTTGCGCGCGCCGACCTCGAACCCGCCGGGCAGCACTGCGCCGGGCAGCGCGAGCGCGACCCGGTCGCCCACGGCGAAGTTGACCGCGCCGCAGATCACCCCGGACGCCTCGTCCGGCGGACCGGCCAGCTGGCTCTCGGAAACGGCGACCCGGCAGTACCTGATCGGCTTCTTCAGCCCGGTTAGCTCCTCGATCGAGAGCACCTGGGCGACCACCACGCCCCGGATGTCGTGCCCCGCAGACTCGACCGATTCGACCTCGAGGCCGGCCGCGGTCAGCCGCCGGGATATCTCGGTGGTGTCCACCGGTTCGGCCAGGGACACGTATTCGCGCAGCCAGGAAAGCGGCACTCGCATCTCAGATCTCCATCCCGAACGCCCGGCTGAACCGCACGTCGCCCTCTACCGCGTCCCTGATCTCGGTCAGCCCGTGCCCGATCATCAGGCTGCGCTCGATGCCGAGCCCGAACGCGAACCCGCTGTAGCGGTCCGGGTCGATGCCGCAGGCCACCAGCACCCGGGGGTTGACCATGCCGCAGCCCGCAATCTCGATCCAGCCCTGCGACCGGCACACCCGGCACGGCTCGCCGCCGGGCTTGGCCGATGCGCCGCGGCAGATGTGGCACTCCATCGACACGTCGCCTGACGGCTCGGTGAAGGGGAAATAGTCGGTCCTGAACCGCGTGCGCAACCCCACGCCGAACATCGCGTCCACGAACGCCTGGATCGCGCCGCGCAGGTCGGCCATTGTCAGGCCCTCGTCGACCGCGAGCCCCTCGATCTGATGGAACATCGGGCTGTGCGTGGCGTCGAGCGGGTCATGCCGGTAGGTGCGGCCCGGGCTGACCACGTACAGCGGCAGCGGGCGGGTGAGCATGGACCTGATCTGCACCGGCGAGGTCTGCGTCCGCAGCACCATGCCCGACTTGTGATCAGGGCCCTGCTGGCTCAGGGGGGACGCCCCCCCTGACCCCCCGACGGCCGGGCTCTCGATGAAGATGGTGTCCTGCGCGTCCCTGGCCGGGTGGTCCGGGAGCATGTTCAGCGCGTCGAAGTTGTACCACTCCGCCTCGACCTCGGGCCCCTCGGCGACCTCGTAGCCCATCGCGACGAATACGTCCGACAGCCGGTCGCCGAGTGAGGTGACCGGGTGGCGCGCGCCGGCCGGGATGCGACCGCCCGGCAAGGTGACGTCGACCGCTTCGGTGATGAGCACCTGCCGGTCCCGTTCGGCCTCCAACTGAACCTGGCGCTCGCGCAGTGCCTCACGGAGCCGGCCGCGGGCCGCGCCGACCCGCCGGCCCGCCTCGGCGCGCGCCTCGGGCGGCAGCGCCCCGATCTCCGAGCTGGCCAGCGACAGCGGCGCCCGGTCGCCCTCGTGCGCGATCCGCGCCGCCTTCAGCTCGTCGAGGGCGGCGGCGGCGGCGACGGCGGCGAGCGCCTCGTCAAGGACGCGGGCCACCTCGTCAGGCGCCAGCGAGGCCGTCGCCTTGGGGTCATAATTCTTGTTCGGTGCGGACATGGGGTCCTGCTTCCTGCGGGCCGTACCTTAGCTTGGGGTCTGAAGGTCTAAGGGTCGGATCTTTCCTGCCGAACGGGCGTGGCTGGCAGCGCCGCGTCAGCTTCGACGCGTCGGCCCTGCCTCTAGCGTCCCCGCCGTACGGCCAGGAGCCGATCGCCGTGCTGGATAGCCCGAAGGGAGATTACCGCACCGAGCGCCCACCCGGTGCCGCGGCGGTGCGGCGCTCAGGCGGCAGCCGTCCCCGCGGGCACGGTAAATCGGAACTCGGCGCCGCCGCCGGGCGCGCGGCGCACGCAGATCGTGCCGCCGTGCGCCTCGACGAGGCCCTTGACGATGTACAGGCCCAGGCCGGTACCGCCGCCGTGCTGGCCTCTGCGGCTGCCGCCACGGGGCTTGCCGCGCCAGAACTGGCGGAACACCCGGGGAGCGACGTCCGGTGAGATGCCCTCGCCCTGATCGCGGACTGACACGGCGACCGCGGCGGGATCGTCCTCGCCCTCCAGGCGGGCAGGCTCGACCGCGATCGTCACGATGCCGGCGCCGTGCCGGACGGCGTTTTCCACCAGGTTGCCGAGGATCTGGTCGATCTTGTCCGCGTCCAGCCAGGTCTCCGGCAGGCCCTCGAGTACCTCGAGCCGGAACCGGTCCTCGGCGTCACCGGCGGCCACCCGGCCCGCGATGATCTTCCGGGCCCGGTCGGGCACGTCGACCAGTTGCCGGTGGACCTCCATCCGGCCGGATTCGATCCTGGACACGTCGAGCAGTTCGGTGATGAGCCTGGTCACGCGGTCGGCGTCGGCGTTCACCGTCTCCAGCATCACGCGTTTCTGGTCGTCGGTGAAGCGGCCCCACTTGTTCAGCAGCGTGGCGGTGAAGCCCTTGACGCTGGTCAGCGGGGAGCGCAGTTCGTGTGCGACGGTGGACACGAGCTCGGCGCGGCTGCGTTCCAGCCGCTCCCGCTGCTGTGCCCCGCGCAGGCTGATGACGAGCTTTTTTACCGTGTGATCACGGGGGGGACGACCCCCCCCATACCCCCCCCGCTCCTGGGGGGACTGCCCGTCCCCCCTGGCCCCCCTGGCCCCCCTGGCCCCCCCGGCGCGGACGTAGCCGATCGAGACGAGGATCTCGGTGCCGTCGGCCAGGTAGAGGGATCGCTCAGGGTGACGGGTGCGGGTGGGCAAGCCGTGGTACGGATCGGCGTACACCCACCAGTCGCGGCCCTCGGCGTCGCGGAGCGGAAGCACGTCGAACACGAACTTTCCGATAACCTCGGCCGGATCCAGCCCGGTCAGGCGGGCGGCCACCCGGTTGAACACGACGATGCGGCCGACTTCGTCGGCGACCACCACCCCGTCAGGAAGTTCGTCCGCGAAAACCAGGCTCCCGATCGGGACCGGGCCTTCGGGTAGCGGGCTGACGCCGGAAACCTGACCATCGGCAGTACCGGTGTTCGCAGGCGTCCCGGCCGGTTGCGGGATCGATGACGCCCGGCTCGATATGAGCTCGTCCACTTCAGCGAAGCCTCCGTCCGGCGGCCGCACTGCAGGAGTCCGGCGCCGGAAGTGGTCACGGTTTGGGTGACGGATTGTGATCAGACTCTAGCGCGTATACCGGCTTTGTGACAGTCCTGAGACGTGAATTCTCTATGTTGTAGCTCAAATACGCTGAGCCATCAATTCGCTACTTACGTACCATCTTTGTCCCTCCGCCTCCTTTCCTTTCCCGCTCTACTTATGTGCTCGTTGCGCACGCGCGGACGCGTAGAGACACACCGCGGCGGCGGCGGCCAGATTGAGGCTCTCGGCCCGGCCGTAGATGGGCACCGCGACGGGCTCGTCCGCCAGCGCGACGAGTTCGGGCGGCAATCCCCATGCCTCGTTGCCGAACATCCAGGCGGTCGGCCTGGCCAGCCGGGCCTGGACCCCGGGATCGTCCAGGGAGCGTCCGGCGCGGCCGTCCGCCGCGACGATCCGCAGGCCCGCGTCACGCAGGGCGACGACGGCCTCCTCGAGCCTGGTCCCGGCCACCACCGGCAGGTGGAACAGGCTGCCCGCCGACGCGCGCACGCACTTGCCGTTGTAGGGATCGACCGAGGCGTCGGCGAAGACCACCGCGTGGGCGCCCGCCGCATCGGCGGTACGCAGCACGGTGCCGGCGTTTCCCGGGTCGCGGACGTTCGCCAGCAGTGCGACTAGGGCGGGCGCGGCCCGGGCGACCTCGGCGAGCGGGACGTCGACGAAACCGCAAACGGCGAGCAGGCCCTGCGGGGTCACCGTCTGGGCCAGCTCGTCCATGACCTCGCCGCTGACGACGTGCACTGGTGTGCCCGCGGCGGCGATCGCGGCGACCAGGTCACTGTGCCTGGTCCGGGCGGGCACGGTCACGAACAGGTCGCTGATCCGTGCCCCGCAATGAAAAGCCTCCGCCACCGCTTGCGGGCCTTCGGCGAGGAAGACCCGCTCACGCTGGCGGAAGGCTCGTTTGTTCAGGCGTCGCGCGGCCTTGAGTCGCGGCGAGTGCACGCCCGGGTAGCTACCGGTGCCGGGCGGTGCGGTGCGCTGCACTTAGGCGGCCGCGGACCCGGATGCGTCGGGAAGTGCTTTCTTCGCCACCTCGACCAGGGCCGAGAACGCGGCCTCGTCGGCGACGGCGAGTTCGGCGAGCATCCGCCGGTCGACCTCGACGCCCGCTACCCGCAGGCCCTGGATGAACCGGTTATAGGTCATGCCGTTGGCCCGGGCCGCGGCGTTGATCCGCTGAATCCACAGCCGCCGGAAGTTGCCCTTGCGGTCCTTGCGGTCGCGGTAGGCGTAGGTCATCGAGTGGAGGACCTGCTCCTTGGCCTTCCGGTACAGCCGTGACCGCTGTCCGCGGTAGCCGCTGGCCCGTTCGAGGACAACCTTGCGCTTCTTGTGGGCGTTGGTCGCCCGCTTGACGCGTGCCATTGTGTTCCGTCTCCCTCAACGCGGGCCGGGCTACTTGCCCAGCAGCTTCTTGATCTGCTTGACGTCGCTCGGCGCGACCGTCACTTCGTCGTAGAGCCGCCGCGTCAGGCGGGACGACTTCTTCTCGAACAGATGGCCACGGTTGGCGCGGCGGCGCATGACCTTGCCGGTTCCGGTCAGCCGGAACCGCTTCGCGGTACCGCTGTGTGTCTTCATCTTCGGCATGGTCGCCGTCGTCTCCATTCGTATAGCTGCCGCCGCTGGGCGCGCAGCAGTAACCACCCCCGGCGCATGCGCCGGGGTTTATTGCCGCCCGGGTGATGCTACCGGCTAGGCCGGACCCGATACCGCGGCGCCGTCGGCGGCGGGCTCACTGGCCGCCGGGCGAGGGGCCGCTGCTGCGGCAGCGCGCGGGCTGGGCACGGGCCGGTTCTGGCCCTGGCCTGCCGTATGCGCCTTTGTTTCGCTCTTCTTCCGGTGCGGACCGATCACCATGATCATGTTCCGCCCGTCCTGCTTAGGCTGCGACTCCACGAAGCCGAGTTCTTCAACGTCGCTGGCGAGACGCTGCAGCAGACGGAAGCCCAGCTCGGGCCTTGACTGCTCACGTCCCCTGAACATGATCGTCACCTTGACCTTGTCGCCGGCCTTGAGGAACCGCTCGACGTGGCCCTTCTTGGTGCCGTAGTCGTGCGGGTCGATCTTCGGCCGGAGCTTGATCTCCTTGACGATCGTCTGCGTCTGGTTCTTGCGCGATTCCCTGGCCTTGACCGCGGACTCGTACTTGAACTTTCCGTAGTCCATGAGCTTGGCGACCGGCGGCCGCGCAGTAGGTGCAACCTCGACCAGGTCGAGATCGGCTTCCTGAGCCAGCTTGAGTGCGTCGTTGATCGAGACGATCCCGATCTGCTCTCCCTTCGGCCCGACGAGCCGGACTTCGGGAGAACGGATGCGCTCGTTGATACGTGCTTCGGTGCTGATGTGACCTCCTTGAGTCTCATCTCCGCTGCCGGTGCCTCCGGCAGCGGCTGCTGCCGACCAGGCCCGGGAATCCCCTCGGCGGGCCGGAGTACGGAACCCCGGCACGAGAAAACCCCGCGAGCGATGCGCTCAGCGGGGCAACCACGACAACGGCGCCACCCCGTACGGGAGTGCGCCGTGCCAGCAGATACTCCGGCATCGATGCGCGTTCCCACGCGCATCGCCGCCGGGGCGTCTGGCCATACCCGCCTGCCCTTTCCGGACTGACTGGGTGGGAGGTGGTCCTCCGCTTTGCGCGCCCGGCACCTCGGGTACCGAGCTGGTCAGTGTCTAAGCCTAACAGCACTCTGCGGTCAAGCGGTATTCCCGCGCGGACACGGGGAGCCAGCCGGGCCGAAGGGGGCCCCCGTATCCCCTTCGGCCCTGATCCTCCTAGTTGAGGACCCGCTTGGTGAAGGTGCGAGTGCCCAGGTATCCGAAGACCGCCGTGCCGCCGACGAGCGCGAGCAGCACGGCCCACATCGGCATGTGCGGGAGCGTCGGGGTCAGCACGGCCCGCAGCCCTTCGGACATGTAGACCATCGGGTTGATCAGCACCAGGATCTGCAGCCACCGGATGTGGTGCAGGGCCGACCACGGGTAATAGACGCAGCCGAGCATGGTGGCGGGCAGCAGGATTACCGCGAACAGCATCTGCATCTTGCGCGGGTCCATGATCGTGCCCAGCAGCAGCCCGAGCGTCGAGGTGAGCAGCGACGCGAAGACCAGGATCACCGCGAACAGCGCCCAGTTGGTCACGTCAACGCGCGGCGCCTGACCCGACGCGTGCACCAGCAGCACGATCGGGAACACGATCAGCGCGCCGATGAACGACTGGACCGCGCCGGCCGTGATCTTCTGGATCGCCAGCACGCTGATCGGCACCGGGGCCAGCGCCCTGTCCTCGATCGTGCGCTGCCAGGAGAACTCCATGACCAGCGGGAACGTCACCGCCATAATGCCCTGCATGAGCAGCATAGAGGCCATCAGGCCGGGCACCAGGATGGTGGCGAAGTTGACGCCGCCCGCCGCGGCGGCCCCGGCGCCGGCCGCCGTGGCACCGCCGAGGTTAAAGCCGCCGCCGATCTTCGGGAACACGTAGGCGAAGACGAAGACAAACAGCAGCGGCTGCATGACCGCCCGGGTGAAGGTGGCGATGGCGTTGCGCCGCAGCACCCGGAACTCCCGCGCCATCATGGCATTGAACGTCCTGAGCAGGGTCGGCCGCGGCGTCGGCGCCTCGGCGATCAGGGCCGCGATCTCAGCCGCCGAGGGCGCGCCCGCCTGCTCCGCCGCCTGCGGCGGAGCTTCTCTAATAGTGGTCATTCGCGGTACTCCCGTCCGGTCAGCGTGAGGAAGACTGTCTCCAGGCTCGGCTTGAGCTGGGTGGCATCGAGCACGCTCAGCCCGGCGGCCGAGCCGGCCGTCACCAGCTCGCCGAGCACGCCGTCAGGCTCGCGGGTGAAGACCCGGACCTGATCGCCGTCGGCCTCCACCTTGCTGACGCCGGCCCGGCGGCCCAGGCCGGCCTGTTCGGCCATGCCGTCGGGGACCGGCTCGTCGTACCTGACGGTGATGACCGTCTCGGCACCCGTGCCCGCCTTGAGCTCGTTCACGGTCCCCGAGGCGAGTACCTCGCCGTGGTCGACGACCGAGACCTGCTCGCACAGCGCCTCGGCTTCCTCCATGTAGTGCGTGGTCAGCAGGATCGTCTGCCCCTCGGCGTGCAGCACCCGCAGGATGTCCCAGAGGTTAGCCCTGGTCTGCGGGTCGAGCCCGGCGGTCGGCTCGTCCAGGAACAGCACGTCCGGCCGGTGCACCAGGGCCCGCGCGATCAGCAGCCGCTTGGCCTGCCCGCCGGACAGATCGGTGGACATCGCCTTGCGCCGGTCGGCGAGCCCGAACACCTCGAGCAGCTGGTCGGCGCGGCGCGCGGCCTCGCGCAGCCCGAGGCCGAAGAACCGGCTGCGGAACTCCAGGTTCTCCGCCACGGTCAGCTGCATGTCGAGCGTGTTGTTCTGGGTCACGACGCCGATCCGGCGCTTCACCGCAACTGGGTCGGCTACCACGTCCGTGCCTGCCACCCAGGCCTGGCCGCCGGTGGGCAGGACGAGCGTGGTGAGCATGCCGATGGTGGTGGACTTGCCCGCGCCGTTCGGTCCCAGCAGCCCGAAGAACTGGCCGGAGCGGACCGAGAGGTCGATGCCGCGCACCGCGGGCACGTCCCCGCGCGAGGACTTGTAGGTCTTGCGTAGATCCTCCGTGCGTATCGCGAGCCCGGCCGCATCCGTCATGCTGTCAACCTATGTTGACCGACGATCGGCGTCAACTTTAGTTGACAATCCTGCCTTCCCATCCGTCCGCCGTCGTGCATTACCGGCCGCGCTCCTTCCGTATCAGCTCGCTGAAATGACCGATCATGTCGGTGAAGAACTTGCGGATGACCTGCTCGTCGGCCGGATCCACGAAGCCGAACGCGTCCCGCCAGTGCGGCCCGGCCAGCGAGATGTAGTCCTCGCAGACCTGGCGGCCCTTGTCGGTCACGAACAGCCTGACCACCCGCCGATCCCCCTCGTCGCTGCGCCGCTCGACGTATCCCTCCCGGACCAGCGTGTTCACCACCGAGGTCAGCGTGCCGGGCGACGATCCGCCCCGCGCCGCGACGTCGCTGGACTTGAGCCCGTCCCCGGCCATCAGCACCCGCAGCACGCCGAGCCCGGCTGGGCTGATCCGCAGCCCGGACTGGGCCAGGGTGCCCGCGTAGAAGGTGCCCATGATCCGGGATGCGGCCAGCAGCAGCACGTGCAGCGGCGCGTCCGCGGGCGGACCGTCTGACGGCTCGCCCCAGATCCAGCCCGCGCGCCCGTGCTCCGGCCCGCACTCTCCCGCCGCGGGCTCGCTGGCCGCGGGCTCAGTGGCCGCGGGCTCGCTGGCGATGGATTCCGCCTCGTTCACGCCGCCAGTCTTCACCCAGAGCTATTTCCACGTCAAATCATTTGACCTCAAAGTATCTGCGCCCGGAGCGAACGGAGGGGAATCGGGAGCTGGGGTAATCGGGATGCGGGCTTCGACGGTGCGGCCGCGACTGGGACGCGGGCTTCGACCGTGGTGCCGCGCCCCGGGGCGGAGCGGATATCGAGGTGGCCGCCGACGAGCTCGGCGCGTTCGGCCATGCCGCTGAGGCCGAAACCGGCCGTCGTGGCGTCCGGGTCGAAGCCCGAGCCGTCGTCGGTGATCCGCAGGCAGACCAGCCCCGGGTCGCAGCGCAGCTCCACGCCGGCGGCGGATGCCCCGGCGTGCTTGACCACGTTCTGCAGCGCTTCCTGGGCGATCCGGTAGAGGGCGATCTCGACGTGCTCGGGCAGCGCGCACTCGTCCGCCTCGACCACCACCTGCGCGCCGCTGATGCTCCGGGCCAGGCTGGCCAGGCCGTCGGCCAGGCCGAGGTCGTCCAGGACCGGAGGGCGCAGCCCCGAGATGGCGGCCCGCGCCTCGTTCAGCGTGAGGTCGATCATCTCCCGGGCGAGCACGAGCTGCCCGGCGGTGAACTCGGGCGCGTCGCGGAGCGCGTCGGCGGCCGCGTCCAGGTGATAGGACAGGCTGATCAGCCGCTGCGAGATGCCGTCGTGGATGTCGCCAGCCAGGCGGCGCCGTTCGGCCTCCTGGGCGGCGATCACCCGCTCGGCGAATTGCTCGAGGGCATGCTCGCGAGCTGCGAGGCGACGGTGCAACCGCGCCTGATGAACCACCCCGGCGAACAGGGAACCGATCGTGGTGAGGAGTGCCACGTCCCGTTCGGCAAAAATGCGGCGGGACCTGGTGTGCACGTTCAGCACGCCCGCCAGCCCAGCCGGCCGGCTCGTCATCGGCACCGACGCCATCGAGGTGAACTCGCCGCCGCGCAGCTCGGCAAAATACCGGTAGCGGGGGTCGGCCTCCTTGTGGTCGGTGATCGTCACCGGCTCGCCGTGGCTGGCCACCCAGCCGGTGACGCCCTCGCCGAGCAGCAGGCGCACGCGGCCGACCGCGGCGTCGAACGGCGGAGTCGACGGGCTGACACCGGTCAGGGTGAGCGCGGTCCCGCTGTCGTCCAGTACGTGCACGAAGCACACGTCGGTGGCCGTGGCCGTGACGATCAGGCCGGCGATCCTGGCCGCCAGCGGGCCGAGCTCGAGCCCGGCCGAGATCGCCTCCACGACGCCCGCCAGCAGGACATTCTCGTCCTCGAAGGGCAGCGGGCGCCCTGTCAATGGAAGATTCCCTCGCGCAGCGCGACGGCGACCGCGCCGGCCCGGTCGCCGACCTCGAGCTTGCGGTAGATGGAGCTGAGGTGGCTCTTGACCGTTTCCTCGCCGACGACAAGGCGGCCCGCGATGGCCCGGTTGGACAGGCCCGCCACCGTCAGCGCGAGCACCTCGCTCTCCCGCTGGGTCAGGCCGTGGCCCGCACCGGGCCAGAACTCACCGCCGCGGAGCCGCGCGGCGGACGCGACCGCCCGCCCCGCCAGCCCGGCGTCGATGACCGTCTCGCCCTCCGCTACCCGTTCCAGCTGCCGGACCAGATCCTCGCCGGTGACCTGCTTGAGCAGGTAGCCCCTGGCGCCGACCCGCATAGCCTGGAACAGGTACTGCTCGTCGTCGTAGGCACTCAGCAGGACGACCCTGGCCGCCGGGTCGCGCTCCAGCATCATCCGGCACAGGTCCAGGCCGCTCGACCCCTTCAGCCGCACGTCGCACAGGATGATGTCCGGGTGCAGCGTGCCGGTGAGCTTCAGCGCCGTGTCCGCGTCGAGCGCCTGGCCGACCACCCGGACCCGGCCGAGGAACCGGCCCAGGATCGTGGCCAGCCCCTGCAGCACCATGTCGTGGTCGTCGACGAGCACGACACGCAGCGGGGCCATGACCGTTAGGATACGTGCGGCCAAATCGCCGTGTCAGGGGCATGATCCCCACCCTCTCCCCCGTGCGGGGGAGGCTTTCCGCGGGCTAGCCGGCCTACAGTCGTGGTCCCGACGGAAGCCGGTGATCACATGCCGCACAAGCTGGTCCGCATGCAGCGGGCCGACGCCAAGGTCCCGGTGCGGCCGGTCATGCTGGCCATCGCCGGCGACAGCGCGGCCGGGAAGACCACGATCACCCGCGGGCTGGTCGAGGCGCTCGGACCGGAGCGCTGCACGGCGGTCTGCGTCGACGACTACCACCGGTACGACCGGGCCGAGCGCCGGGACCTGCCGTTCACGGTGCTGCACCCGGACTGCAACTACGTGCAGGTCATGGAGCAGCATCTGCAGCTGCTGGCCATGGGCCAGCCGGTGCTCAAGCCCGTCTACGACCATCGCACCGGGCGGTTCGCCCGGCCGGTGCTGGTGGAGCCGCGTCAGTTCGTCATCGTCGAGGGACTGCTGCCGCTGCACACCAAGCTGGCCCGGGCGTGCTTCGACGCGACCGTCTACCTGGATCCCCCGGAGGAGATCCGGCGCGGATGGAAAGTCCGCCGGGACACCGCCGAACGGGGCTACCTGGCGGAGCAGGTGCTGGCCGAACTGGAGCGCCGCGAGCCGGAGTCCGCGGCGTTCATCAGGCCGCAGCGGGCGTTCGCCGACATCGTCCTCAGGTTCGCCCCGCTGACCGGGCGGGCCGTCCCGGCGGGCACACCGCTGTCCGCCGAGCTACTGCTGCGGCCGACGATCAAACATCCTGACCTGGACGGCGTGGTGCCGGACGGCACAGGGTCCGGCGGCACAGGGGGCGGATCCCCGGCCATCCACCTGCGGCTCGCGCGGGACGCGGATGGCCGTCCCGTGGACGCGCTGCACGTGCACGGGGACGCCGCCCGGGAGGACAGTGAGGTGGTGGAGAAGGCGATCTGGTCCCGGCTCGGCGCCGACTCGGGGCCGCCTGCCTGCCTGGGCCGGACCCGCGAGGGCCAGCGCACCGAACCGCTGGCCATTACCCAGCTCCTGCTCGTCTACCACCTGCTCGACGCGGCCCGCTGATCGTGCGCTCCATGTCAGCCGAGGTGGAGTAGGTCGCGCGTACGCGGTCTTCCAGCCAGACGCGAACATGCGCACGCACGTCTTCGGCCAGCACGACCGGGGTATGGCGGTATACCTTATCCTCGACGATCAGCGGCGAGTCGTCGTTCTGCGCGTCTTGTGGGCTGAGTGAAACGAAGCGTGGGACCGGCTCAGACGCGGGCGCAGGCCCGGATGTCCTGCTCGAACTCGGCTACCAGCTCCGGGGTGAGGGTGCGGCGGGTCTCGGCGATGCCACGCAGGACGTCGGCGATGGTCACTTCTTCCTGGCCGAGCTCGAACAGGACGCGCTCGAACGCCAGCTGGGCGGTCCGGCGCGCGGCGAACTCGATGTCGGCCGGGGTGAACAGCCGCGATTCCGCCACAATCGCGGCCATGTCCAGGTCGCTGTGCGGGATCACGGCCAGGTAGCGGGCCCATATCGCCTCCCGCGCGACCGGGTCGGGCGGGCCGACCGGGATCACGTAGTCGAACCGGCCGTGCCGCAGGAACGCGCCGTCCAGGGCGCGGACGGAATTGGTGGCGCAGATGAGCAACCGCTCGTCCTGGTCGCGAAACGGCGGGATGAGCTTGAGCATCTCGTTGGTGACCCCCTGCATCGCGGAGGCCGTCCTCGGCTGCCGGGCCCCGGCGATCTCCTCGACCTCGTCGATGAACACGACCACCTTGTCCAGCTCGGCGATCAGGGCGAAGGCCTCCCGCAGCGCGGCGGCCAGGCCGGCCGCTCGTAGAAGACCACGCCGGGCCGGGCGGTGTACCCGGCGTGCTCCAGGGCCAGGGCGCCGATCTCGCCCTCGCCGGCGAGCAGGCACTGGATCCGGTGCACGCCGGCCGCCACCAGCCGCCGCTCCAGCTCGCCCAGCATGGCGCTGCCGATGCCGCGGCGCCGCCACGCAGCGGCCAGGCTGATCCGCATCACCCAGGCCCGGACGCCGCCGACCGTGGCCACCGCGGTTCCCACCAGCTCCTCGCCCGCCACCGCGACCACCGCGGGCTCGTGCGACCGGACCGCGGCGATAAGGTCCGACAGCCCGAACCCAGGCGCCTCGCCGCTGGACGCCGGGTTGTCCCAGAGCCGGACGGCGGCGTCGAGGTCGTCGGCGTGGAAGTCCCTGATCCGCCAGGGCCCCTCGGCGGCCATCAGCTACCGAAGACACGGCTGGCCAGGAAGTCGGCGGGCTCCAGGCGCATGAGGTCGTCCTTGGCGAGCGCGGCGTCCGCCGCGATCAGCCGGTTCGCGTGCCGCAGCCGGGCCCGCTCGAGGGCGTTGCGCACGCTGCGCGCGTTGGCGAACCGGGGCTGGGTCATCCGGCGGGCCAGGTAGTCGCGGAACACTGTCTCGGCCGCCGCGGACAGGCGGTAGCGCTGGTCGCGCAGCATCAGCTCACCGATGGCCACCAGCTCGTCCAGCGAGTAGTCGGGGAACTCCAGGTGATGCGCGATCCGCGAGCTCAGCCCGGGATTGGACGCGAAGAAGGCATCCATCCGGTCGGCGTAGCCGGCCATGATGACGACCAGATCGGCGCGGTGGTTCTCCATGTACTGCAGCAGGATCTCGATGGACTCCTGGCCGTAATCGCGTTCGTTCCCGGCGCGGTAGAGGTAGTAGGCCTCGTCGATGAACAGCACGCCGCCCATGGCCCGGTTGATCGCGTCCCTGGTCCTGGGCGCGGTGTGCCCCACGTACTGCCCGACGAGGTCGTCGCGGGTGACCGAGACCACGTGGCCGCGGCGCAGGTAGCCGAGCCGGTGCAGGAGCTCGGCCATCCGCAGCGCGACCGTGGTCTTGCCGGTGCCGGGATGGCCGGTGAAGCACATGTGCAGGCTGGGCGGCCCGGCCGACAGGCCGAACCGGCTCCGGGCCCGGTCGACCAGCAGCAGCGCGGCGATTTCCCGTACCCGGGTCTTGACCGGCTGCAGACCGACGAGGTCCGACTCGAGCGCGTCGAGGATCTCGCCGACGCCCGCACCCGCCCGTTCGGCCGTCAGGTCGACGGTCGCGTCGTCGGCGAGCGGCTCCGGCTCGGCCGGTTCGGTGTCCTGGTCCTCGTGCCCAGAAGCCGGCCCGGGTCGCGGCAGCGCGAACCCCGGCCGCGTCATGACGAGCTGTACCTGGTACCGGACGGGCGGTCGAGCGCGTACGGGTGGATGGTGAAGCGGAGCCTGCGGCCGGTTCCCTCCTGCCGGCCCAGCCGGAAGCCGGGCTCGGCCGCCGGGCGGTTGACCAGGAAGGACATCGCGACCGTCTGGCGACCCCGGCGCGAGTCGTAAGCGCACACCCGGATGTAGCGGTCCGGGTAGGCCCGGCGGCACGCGCTGATCTCGTGCAGCACCCCGGCCGCGTCCGGCAGGTCGAACATGGGCAGGCCCCACATGTCCCAGTAGTTGTTGCGGGGGTGCGGGTCGTCGGTGAACTCCACCGACAGCGCCCAGCCCTGGCCGA
>Ga0335078_10001900_pt1 | contig 31635 bp, 33 predicted proteins | sample Lox_Sample_32_FD_206711 | JGI IMG/M metagenome (GOLD analysis project Ga0335078, IMG submission 206711) | Soil microbial communities from Loxahatchee National Wildlife Refuge, Florida, United States - Lox_Sample_3.2 | ecosystem: Environmental > Terrestrial > Soil > Wetlands | place: USA... | reverse complement strand
GTGGGGAAGGGAAGGCCCGCCCTCTGAAGAGGGCGGCCACAGCGGCCAAAATGGCGGTAGACAAATTGGCTCTTGCGGCAGGCCAATATCGTGTAAACTTGGCTCATGGTGAGAGACAATGTTGCCACTCCATCTGCAGCCTGAGAGCCACGTTCCCCTGTACATCCAGCTTCGCGACCAATTGCGGGCATTGGTGCATGCGGGAGATTTGCGTCCGGGCGACCGGATTCCGGCGAGCCGCGAACTGGCAGTGATGTTGGGCGTGCACCGCACGACGGTGGCGAATGCTTACGCGGAACTGGAATCCGAGGGGCTGATCCAGGGACACGTCGGACGCGGGACGTTTATCAAGGGCAATGGCAATGGGTTGAAGTTGACGCCGCCGCCTCCGCCGGTGTTGAACGGCGGGGAAGGCATCCGGTGGGAGTTGTTGTTCGCGGATGAGCGGGGCGGAGAAGTGCTGAGCCGGTTGACGGCGAACGCGCCGGAAAACACGCTCTCGTTCGTGATGGCGTGTCCGGCGGAAGAGTTTTTTCCGATTGAAGAGCTGCACATGTGCGTGAATGCCGTGCTGCGGCGCGAGGCTACAGATGTGCTGCGGTTGGGGCCATCGGACGGCTACCGCCCGTTGAAAGAGGCATTGCTGGAGCTGCTGCGCGGCGAGGGGATTGCGGCCAAGGACGAGAATCTGCTGATTACCGACGGCTGCCAGCAATCGCTGGATCTTATCAGCAAGGCGTTTGTCAGGCCGGGCGACTCGGTGATTCTGGAGAACCCGACGTATCCCGGCGCGGTGGCGATTTTCCATGGCGCGCGGGCGCGGTGCCTCGGCGTGCCTATGCAGACGCGGCCGGAGCCGGGAGGGACGCTGGGGATTGACGTGGAGGCGCTGGAAGCCACGCTGGCCGCGAATCGCGTGAAGCTGATGGTGCTCACGCCGGATTTTCAGAACCCCACCGGTACGTCGATGCCGCTCGCCTCGCGGCGCAGAGTTTTGGAGCTAGCGGGAAAGCACCAGGTTCCCGTGGTGGAAGACCACATCTACGCGCGGCTGCACGGGCGCGATGAACGCGTGCCCTGCCTGAAGCAGCTCGACCGGGCCAACATCGTGATTCACATTGACAGCTTCGCGAAGGTGGCGTTCCCGGGATTGCGTGTGGGCTGGATTGTCGCGCCGCCGACCGCCATCGAACGGCTGCGAATCGTGAAGCAGACGACCGATTTGCACACCGACCAACTGGCGCAGGCCACGCTTGCGGAGTTTCTGCGACGCGGCATGTTTGCGAGACATCTGGCAAAGATGCGGAAAGTCTATGCGTTGCGGCTGGCCGCTTTAGACGAGGCGCTGCGCAAGCACATGCCGGAGGGCACGCGCTGGACGAAGCCGGACGGAGGGATGTGCTTGTGGCTGGAGCTGCCCGCGGGCTTTGATGCGACCGAACTTTTAATTCATGCGAAGGAACGCAGTGTTTTGTTCGCGCCGGGGCGGTATTTTTATGTGCAGAATCCACTGCCGAACACGCTGCGCTTCGGGTTCGCGCGCCTGGATGAAAAGCAAATCGCGCGCGGGGTAGCGACGCTGGCGGAGTTGTTGCGCATCGAAATGAAGAAGCGGCAGCGCGGTGTGAGGCGTGCGGAAAGGAGCCGGGTGGCGTTGGTGTGAGAAAGAAGAAGAGAAGTAAGGCAGTAAGGCAGTAAGGACTCGACGAGAGGCCGAAGAGAATTGACCGAGAAAATTAGGCTGGCGCCGAACCCGGACAACAAGTGCTTTGGCTGCGGCGGAGCGAACGATGGCGGGATGAAGTTGACGTTTGAACAGGATAACGTGCATCGGCGCATCGTGGGACGGTTTGTTCTGGGTGAGTTGTATCAGGGTGGAGGCGGGATGGCGCATGGCGGGATTATCGCGCTGCTCCTGGATGAGGCCATGGGGAAAGTCTGCCGGTTCCGGAATGTGCGTGCGGTTACCGCGGAGCTGACGGTGGAATACCTGAAACCGGTGAAGGTGGACCAAGAGATTGTTGTGGAAGGTTACGAGACAGACCACAAGGGACGCAACCTGTTCCTGGCAGGGGAAATACGGAATGGAGCCGGCGATGTTTTGGCGCGGGGGCGGGGACGATTCGTGGTGATCGGGCACAAGCAACAGGCGGAGTGGGGCTAGTCCCGGCGGAAAAGTTTAGCGGGTGCATGAAACTCGAGATTGCTGATGAGAGGAGCAGGGAAATGGATGCGAAGAAAGTGAACGGCAGCGGCAACGCGAACGCGGGGTCCAACGAGTGGCGCGTGAAAGTTGGGCTTGCGGAGATGTTGAAGGGCGGCGTCATCATGGATGTGACGAACGCCGAACAGGCCAAGATTGCGGAGAAGGCCGGGGCCTGCGCGGTGATGGCGCTGGAGCGCGTGCCGTCGGATATCCGCAAAGAAGGCGGCGTGGCGCGCATGGCGTCGATCAAGATCATTCGCGAGATTATGCAGACGGTGAGCATTCCGGTGATGGCCAAGGTGCGCATCGGGCATTTTGCGGAGGCGGAGGTGCTGCAGGCGCTGGAAGTGGACTTCATCGATGAGAGCGAAGTGCTGACGCCCGCGGATGAAGAAAATCACGTGTGGAAGCACGATTTTCGTGTGCCGTTTGTTTGTGGCGCGCGCAATCTGGGCGAAGCGCTGCGGCGGATCGCGGAAGGGGCGGCGATGATTCGCACCAAGGGCGAAGCCGGGTCGGGCAATGTCGTGGAAGCGGTACGGCACATGCGCACCATCATGAGCCAGATGAAGAAGCTGACGACACTGCGGGACGATGAATTGATGCATGAAGCGAAAGAACTTGGCGCGCCGCTGGAGCTGATTCGCCAGATTGCGAAGACGGGCAAGCTGCCGGTGCCGAACTTTTCGGCGGGCGGGATTGCGACGCCGGCGGATGCGGCGCTGGTGCGGCGGTTGGGAGCGGAAGCCGTTTTCGTCGGGTCGGGCATTTTCAAATCGAGCGATCCGGAAGCGCGCGCGAAGGCGGTGGTGAAGGCCACAACGCACTTCGAGGATCCGAAGATCATTCTTGAAGCGCATGAGGAGCTTGGCGAAGCCATGCGCGGGATTGATGTGCGGCAATTGGAAGAGAAGGATCTGCTTTCGACGCGCGGGTGGTAAGAGATCCCTGAAATTAAGATTCGCCTCGACGGGGGCGTAGTGTGCTACGCCGCTACCCATGAGCATGTGTGGAGCGATGCAGTGAAGATTGGAATTTTGGCGGTGCAGGGAGATTTTGAAGCGCACGCGGCGATGCTCTCGCGGTTGGGAGTGGAGACGGATGAAGTTCGCACAGTGAAGGATTTAGAGGGCTGCGACGGCCTGATTCTTCCTGGCGGCGAGAGCACCACGCAGCTGCAGTTCATGCAAGAAGAAGGGTTGTTTGACGCGGTGAAGCGGTTCGCTGCCGATGGCGGCGCGATTTTCGGAACGTGTGCGGGAGCCATCCTGCTGGCGGCGCAGGTGAAGAATCCGGCGCAGGTTTCGCTGGGTCTGCTGGACATGACCGTGCTGCGGAATGGGTATGGGCGGCAGGTGGCGAGCGACGTAGTTCACGGCTCTTCCACACTGAAAGAGGAGCCGCTCGAGATGGTTTTCATACGCGGGCCGGTCATCGAGAGGGTTGGGCCGGGCGTCGAAGTTTTGGCGGAATATGCGGGAAAGCCCGCGCTGGTGCAGAAGGGGCGCATCATGGCTGCGGGCTTTCATCCTGAACTGACGGACGACACCACCGTGCATCAGCACTTTCTGGAATTGGCAGAAAAGAAGTGTTCCCAACCGGCGCTCTCCCGCTAAGCGCTAGGCGCAGGAAAATTCCAAACAACTTACGCTTCTTGCAGTCGGCATCCATCCCGGCTAGGCTTGTTGCTGGGAGAGAGGGTGCGTGGCCAGCCACGGCCGAACCAAAGTTCTGTTTGTGTGTCTCGGCAATTCCTGCCGCAGTCCGATGGCGGAAGCAATCGCAGCGCACATTGCTTCCGACGTGATGGAAGTTTCGAGTGCGGGGCTGGTGGCGCTGGGCCACGTGGAATCGATGACCAAGGCGACGCTCGGCAAGAACGGCTATCCGGCTGATGGTTTGCGCTCCAAACTGCTGCGGTTCGCGGACCTAGAAGACGCCGACATTGTCGTCAATATGACCGGGTGCCCCGGCATTCTGAGTCTCGATGAACCGAAGGTCGAAGATTGGGATGTTGAAGATCCTTACGGCGACGACAGCGAGACGTATCAGAGAGTATTCATGGACGTTGAGAGGCGCGTGACGCTGTTGGTTAGCAGAGTGCGCGAGTCGAGGGCCAAGGAGGGCACGGTAGCGCAAATCAGGAACAAGGGAAGCGGCCCGTGCTAGGTTGCGCTGAGGAGATGCGAGTTTGAGGCGCGAGAAAACGAGCGTTTCGCAGGAGGATTACCTCAAAGCGATTTGGGAGATGCTGGAGGGAGACCAAGTCCCCATCAGCGCCCGGCTTGCGGAAGAGTTGGAAGTGACGCCTCCAGCGGTCACCGCGGCATTGAAGCGCATGGTGCGCGATGGCCACGTGCACGTAGAACGCAATGGCCGGATTGATTTGACGCGAAAGGGCCGGGGCGTTGCGGAGCGGCTCGCGCTGCGGCACCAACTGGCCGAAGTGTTGCTCACCGAAGTCATCGGGCTGCCGTGGGCCAAAGCTCACGACGAAGCGGAGCGACTGGAACATGGGATTTCGCCGGAAGTCGAGGCGCTTTTGCTCAAGAAATTCGGCAACAAGAGGAGCTGCCCGCATGGCGTTCCGATTCGTGGCGGCGTGGCGAAACTGAGAAGCGAAGGGGCGGTGCTGCTTTCCGATTTGCGAGCGAAGGAAGCGGCGGAAATTCTGTGCGTATATGAAAAGGATCCGCAGTTTCTGGAGTTCCTGGAAGGCTTGCACCTGCTGCCCTCGACGAAAGTGGAAGTGGTGAAGCGCGAATACGACGAAACCATGACGCTGCGTTCGAACGGCCATACGATGCATCTCGGGAAGCCCGCGACGTCGCGCATTTGGGTGCGCCGGTTGAATTCCTGAAGGCTTGGGCTGGGCCGGTTGCTTAGCCTATGTAATAAAACAGTTCTGGCGTGGACAAACAGTTCCTCAAGAGCTAAAGCCCCGGTTCAAGAGAGTCGCTAGGTTCGTTGCTCGAGAAGAACTTTGAGACGCGCGTAGCCGGCCTTGCTGACCGGGAGACGCGTGCCGTCGCTGAGAATGGCCAGGCGGCTCTCTTTACCGTAGGGCTCGATGCGCGCTACGCGCTCGAAATTCACGACGTACGAGCGATGGACGCGGACAAATTGTTCGGGATCGAGGCACGCTTCGAGACTGGCAATGGTCTGCTGCTTGAGATGCTTCTTGCCTTCGCTGGCTAACGCGACATAGTCGTCCTGAGCTTCCGCGTAGTCGAGTTTGGTGACCGGGATGAGCGTCACGCGCGTGCCATCTTTCACAACAATGCGCTCGAGGAATTGCTTGGGTGGACGCGCGGCAGCCGCCAGCTCGGCAGCGGGAGGCATTTTGCTGCCCACACGCGACTTGGCGCGTTCGAGGGCGGCCTCGAAACGTTCGCGGCCCACCGGCTTCAGGAGATAGTCGACCGCGTGCACTTCGAAGGCGCGCATGGCGTATTGGTCATAAGCGGTGACAAAGATAACGGGAGTCTCGCCTCCGAGGAGTTCCAGAACATCGAATCCGGAGAGCTTGGGCATTTGCACGTCGAGGAAGATGATGTCCGGCTTGTGTTCGGCGGCCGCCTTCAGGGCTTCGAAGCCATTGGCGCACTCGGCGACCAGGGCGATTTCCGGATGCGATTTCAGCAGTTCGCGAAGGACGACGCGCGCGAGCTCCTCGTCGTCAACCACCAGCGCGGTAAGCTTCTTCTCCGTCCCGTTGCTCAAGGCCGCACCTCTTCTTCACGATGCGCCGGAAACGACAAGTCGACGCGGAAGGTGCCATCCTGCGCGCTGACACGCATGGTGGCTTCTTTGCCGTAACGCGCTTCCAGCCGCTGCCGCACGTTTCTTAATCCCAGACCGCTCTTGCGCGCTGGAGTGGACTCGGGATCGAAGGAGTTCTCGACGGCCAAGGCGAGCAGACCGTTTTGGGTCGTGCAAGAGAGCCGGACAAATCCGCCCTCGGGCAAATTGGCAATGCCGTGGTTGACCGCGTTTTCGATGAGCGGCTGGAGCAGCAGAGGAGGCATGTAGATAGATCTGGATTCTTCCTGGATCTGCTCTTCCATTTGCAAGCGCGTCCCGAAACGCACTTTTTCGATGGCCAGATAGCGATCGAGGAGCGACAACTCTTCCGAGAGCGGCACGCTGGTCTTTTCGCCGAGGCCGAGGGTGATGCGCAAAAACTCCGCGAGCAGAATGCACATCTCGCGCGCTTTATCGGGATTGACGCTGGTGAGCGCGCTGATCGAGTTCAAGCTGTTGAAGAGGAAATGCGGATTGACCTGGGCTTTCAAGGCTTTCAGCTCGGCGTCGCGAGCCAGAATGCTGGTTTCGAGGGCCCGGGCTTCTGCTTTGCTGGATTCCTCCATGGTGAGGATCACGTAGTGGGAAGCCACCGAAAGGAGGTACAGCAAGAAGCCAGCGCCAAAGAGGATGGAGACCAAAGAACTAAAGCGTTCATCAAGGCCGCTGAAGGACGGAAAGCTCGAGAGCGCCGCCGCGAGCAGCTTGGCGGCTCCGACCCACAGCAGGCTCAGAAGCGCGGCAGCCAAGATGTGTGTGAGCCAGATGCGGAGGCTGGTGTTGCGCTGCAGTGGCGCGGACTTGCAGGAATACCACGCGGAAAGGCAGACGAATTGGTAGACGAGGCATAGTGGGACGATCAAGACGGCGGCGTCCGTCCAGCCCAGCTTGCCGGGCACCGCCATCAAATAGACGAGTATTGCAGCAAGGGGCACCCAAGCAAGCAGGTAATAGCCGTAGCGGCTGAAGGGTGTGAGAAGTGGGTGCATACAGGCCGCTCAGTTCGAAATCTCCACACCTCCGAACACCACTGTGCCAGTGATGACAAGTGTTTTTTTCTTGTTGGCGCCGGTGAGGTCCTCCACTTTCTGCCGGCCGGACTTGTCTTCAAAGGCGCCGAAGACGGGAAGGCTGCGCGAATGGACGGTCCAGTTGCCGGGAACGCGAATCTCTACGGATCCGAAGATGCAGTTGAGCTCCAGAACGGCCTCGTCGTCTATGTCCGCGTCGCGAAAGTCTAATTCCACACCGCCGAAGATGGAAACGACCTTGCCGCCCTGGAAGTGCTGGTCCGTGTAGCGGCGTTCACAACCGCTGAAAACGGCAACGGCACTGAGCCAGTTGGGATCTTTATAAGCCTCTTCCAGTTGCTTGCGGAACTCCTCGGCGGCTCCGGGCTTGGTCCAGTCAACCTTGGGCTTGCGAGGTTTTCTGCCACCGATCGCCCAACTTTCGACGGAGCCCCAGATAAGCAAAACGCCGATGGCGATAATGACCAGCGGCCAGAAATCGCGAAAGGTAAGGTGGATTATGTCGAAGCTGTTGAGCTGGAGGAGGATTCCGAAAACAATCAGAAGGAAGCCGAAGCTGCGCCCGGAGTGTGTGGAAATATTCATCACGCCGAACAAGACCAGCAGCAAGGGCCAGAGGCGGTACAAATTCTGGAAAGGCAGTACGCCCATGTGATCGAGCAGCAAGGTCGCGCCGACGAGGACGAGAATCAGCCCCCAAGCCAGGCCCCAGTGGACATCGCCAAGGAGCAGGACTTTTGGTCGCGCCGATTTTTCGCTGAGGCGCTCCGCTGAATCTGGCTGATTATCGCGATCCATTCCGCATCTCCCGTCTTTCGGCTTCGTTGGAAAGAGCTAGCTCAATCGTTTGTATACGCGGCCGCGCGGACTTTGGCCGCCGCAAAGCGACGCCAGCAATCAGGCCCACCATGGCGCAGAATAATACCAAGATACGCGAAATCAGCGGGATGTAGGCAATCTGATGGAAGGCGATGGCGTGGGTGGCGTTCAATAAGCACATACCGAGTTGCGGAAGCACACCGAGGAGGCCTTCCTTGGATCGGCCCAGCAAAGCGGTGAGGGGCTGGGCGATGAAGGACAAATCCGCAACGAGGGCTATCGAGCCGGCCGTCAAGAGCAGGGTGCTTACGTGACCCCTTTGTTTATTTGTGTTCGGCTTTCTGTTTGCCATGCTGACCTCCTACTGGCCCTCTCTGTCTGGCCTGGCACGAGACTAGGGGAGGGCCGCAAGTGGCGCATCAGGTTTTCGGCCAGCGGCGCGGCGGCACCGGCGAATGGCAGCGCTCGGTCGGTGAATTCGGGTTGCGATATAAACAGCGCGGAGGGTACTAGGCCCCACTTGCAAAAAAACCGGATTCGCAATAGGGTATGCCGCACTAAGGAAACTCCTCTTACCGGATTGTCAAAAAAGCTCGCTTCAGACGGAGAAAAAACTTGGGAACAGAGAATGTTCACGCCACAAGGGGTGAACGGTGGCGCTGGCTCTTGTATGTTGCGTTCGCATTTGCGGGTGCGCTGCTCACGTTCGTTGGAGCCCGCGCGCAGCAAAAAGCGTCCGACGACGCGACCTTCCGCAGGCTAATCGACAGCTATTGTGCGGCGTGGAGCACCGGCAACGCCGACAATGCGGCGCGCTTCTACGCCAAGGAAGACGGCCTGGTTTTCTATGACGTTGCTCCGTTCTCGTATCACAGCTGGAAGGAATACCACGAGGGCGTGAAGAAAGCGATCTTCGACAACATGGAAAGCGGAACCCTCAGCGCGGGGAAGGACCTGAAGGTGAGCCGCCACGGCCCGGTGGCTTGGACCACCGTCTCCATGCATTTATCGGAGAAAACAAAAGACGGTAAGAATCTCGAAACAGCGATCCGCTATACGGGTATCTGGGAAAAGCGGCCGGCGGGCTGGCTTCTGGTGCATGAGCACTTGTCGGCGCCGCTGGGCGGCGACTAGAAAGAAGCTTGGGAGCGGACGCCGCGTGTCCGTGCAAAACGATGTTCAAAACACTGCGGTACTACTGGAACGTTGCTCGAGGGTATCGCCTCAAACCCTGGAAGAGCCCTTATCTACGCTGGCGATTTGAAACCTTCCTCGGCAAGGAAGGCGCCAATCTGGATGCGCGGAAGTTCTTTAAGCTCTCCTGGAAATACCGTGCGAACATGATGCGTTTCATGGATTGGGCCGCGGAGCGGAAGCGCGTACAGCGTCAGGTTCGCCGCCACGCCTGATTCGCCGTATCCGTTCAGAGACTCGCGCGAGGGAGTCACGAATCTGCCCGTCCGCAGGGGTATAATTGAAGCGGAAGGGGGATCTATGAAAGAGCTGACGATCCTCCAAAAAAGTGAGACGCTACATGAGGGCCGCTGGTGGGAACCGGAACCCGGTGGCCGCGTTCACTGTTATCTTTGCCCACGCCATTGCCATATCCATGCGGGGCAGTCGGGCTTCTGCTTTATCCGCGTTAATCGCGACGGCAAACTCTACAGCTTAGGATATGGCTCGCCCGCCGCATTGCAAGTCGATCCTATCGAAAAAAAACCGCTGAACCATGTTCTGCCGGGCACGAGCATCTTCAGCATGGGTACAGCGGGCTGCAACATGGGATGCTTTTTCTGCCAAAACTGGGATATTTCGAAATCGCACCAGGACCAGGTGCATTCTCAGCAGGTCGCTCCGGAAGATGTGCCCTTGCTGGCGCTGCAATACGGGTGCGATTCGATTGCTTTCACCTACAACGAACCGACGATTTGGGGCGAATACGTAATCGACATTTGCCGGGCGGCCAAGCCCTATGGCCTGAAAACCGTAATGGTCTCGAACGGCTACATCACGCGCGAGGCCTTTCACGACATCTATGACCATATCGATGCTGCCAATATCGATCTGAAGGCTTTCACGGAAGGTTTTTACAGCAAGATTACGCTGACGCATCTTCAGCCCGTTCTCGATACTCTGCGGTGGCTGAAAAATGAAACGAGCGTGTGGTTCGAGATCACCAACCTCATGATTCCTACGCTCAACGATGATGCCGGCGAGACGCGCAAGCTGTGTGAATGGATTCTCACCAATCTGGGCCCGGATGTGCCGCTTCATTTCACGGCGTTTCATCCGGACTTCAAGCTGCGGGACAAGCCGCGCACGCCGCCCGAAACTCTGCACCGCGCGCGGGAGATAGCGCTCGAGATGGGATTGCACTACGTGTATGAGGGAAATATCTACAGCGACGGCGCGCACACGTCGTGTCCCCGGTGTGGCGAGTTGTTGATAGAGCGATCATGGCATGATGTTCTCCGCAATCGGCTGGTGCACGGAGCCTGCCCAAAGTGCGGCGTGGCTATCCCCGGGGTTTGGGAAAAGCCACAGCGTGCGAGTTCATTCCCGTCAAAGAATGCCATCCGCAAATACGAACACTTGAATTTGTAGGTGGCGCGGGGCGCGCTTACTGATGGAATGTGTAGAAGCCCGGCCCCACGCGCATTCCATGATGCCACGCTTGAGGAAGTGCCCACCAAACCAGCGTTCCGACCACGGCCTGTCCTGCGGCTAGCGGCAAAATATTGCGCTCTTTTGCGAAGAGCCAGCTCATCGTCACTCCACCGATGAAGGTGAGCGGAACAAGCACGGGATTAGGCCAGTGCAGTGCGGCGAACACAGATCCGGCGACCACGGCGGCGGGCAGCGTGGCATCAAACGCGCACAGGAGTCGGTTGGTCAAATACGAATTAAGGGCTACCTGCTGCAGAAGACAGAATGCGGCGTAATTCAATGCATGGCGCAGTTGAATGAGGTGCGGAGGAAAACCGTGAAAAGCCCCGAACCACCAGCCAGCGAGGAGTGGAGCGGCGACGAAGGCGAAGAAGATGAATCGGCCCTGGCGGATCGCCGGCCAGAGATTATCAGCCCTCCAGCCCAACGTCTTAGGCGTGTCGCCGTGCCAAACCATGCTCACCAGTAGCCAGACGAGGAACACCACCCAGGAATTTGGTTTGCTGGCCTGCAAACGCCAGATGTACCAACCGATGTAGCCGGCGAGGCCGAGAGCTTCAAGCAGGGTCAGAAGGCGGTAGCTAGTCTTGGTCATCAGCCTCGAATGCGAGAAGCGTGACTTCGTCGGCCCCACTCAGCTTCAGCAAGCAGAGCGCGCTCTCGAATAATTGTTCAATTTCGGCTTCGCTCGCTAGTTTTGGAGCGAGCAGGCTATCCAGATCAAAGTCCGAAAAACCGCGGGCCTTGACGCGCTCCGGCAGCGTTGCGCGCAACTGCTTCGATTCTACCAGTCCGGCCGCGAGAATTTCTTCGAACACGGTTCTGCGCAGTGCGTCGAGGAAGTCGCGAGGCTGCAGCAACCGACAGATTTCAAGCCGCGTGCCGGCCTTGACCAGGACGGAGCAAAGTAAGCGAAGCGTTTGCCGCTCCATCTGTTCTCGATCCTTTGGGGTCTGAACTGGTTGTGCCTTCATGGGAGCGTCGATTCCAGTGGAGGCCGTCCGCCGGAGCAACCTTCCTTTCGCAAATTGCTTGCCGACCTCCGCGGCCAGAAAATCACCGTACATGAGATGATGCTGTTTGGTCCCAGGTTGTAATGGAGGGAGGAGCATCATGCCAGAGACGCACCGCGTGGTAATCCTGGGCGGAGGGTTCGGCGGCCTGAACGCGGCGCAAAAACTGAAGCACGCTCCCGTAGAAGTCACGCTCATCGACCGCCGGAATTTTCACCTGTTCCAGCCGCTGCTGTACCAGGTGGCAACGGGATCCCTCTCGCCAGGCGAAATTGCCGCGCCGCTGCGTGGAGTCCTAAGCCGCCAGAAAAACGCGCAGGTTTTGCTGGGAGAAGCCACCGACATTGATCCGGAAGGAAAGCGCGTCATTCTGCGCGACGGAGCCGCATATCCGTACGATTCGTTGATTGTCGCGACGGGCTCCAAGACGTCCTACTACGGAAACGAAGACTGGCGCATGTGGGCGCCTAGTCTCAAGACGGTGGAAGAGGCCACGGCCATCCGCCACAAGATTCTGTACGCGTTTGAATGCGCGGAGCGCGCCGTTACGGAGGAGGAGGCTCGCGCTTGGCTCACGTTCATCATCGTCGGCGCCGGTGCCACCGGCGTGGAGCTTGCCGGGGCTCTCGCGGAAATCGCCAATGAAACCCTCAAGAATGACTTTCGCCGCATCAATCCCCGCGAAACGCGCATCATCCTGATGGAAGGCGGTCCGCGAATCCTTCCAGCGTTTCCGGAGGATTTGTCCGCGCGAGCGGAGAAACTGGTTGCACGGCTGGGAGTGGAGATTACGAAGAACGTGATGGTCACACACATTGACGCGGATGGCGTGACTTACAAATCGGGAGAGGATGTAAGGCAACAGGCGGCAAAAACGGTGCTCTGGGCGGGCGGCGTAACCATCAACACGTTCGGCCGGAAGCTCGGCGAGCGCACAAAAGCCGAGAGGGATCGAAGTGGCCGCATCAAAGTCAACCCCGATCTGACCATCCCTGGATATCCTGACATTTTCGTCGTTGGCGACTTGGCGCTTTCACAGGGCGAGAATAGCAAGCCGCTGCCGGGAGTGGCGCAAGTGGCCATTCAGGGTGGCGCTTACGCTGCCAAGACGATTCGTGTGCGCTTGAAAGGGCCGAAGGACACCAAGCCCTTCCGTTACTTCAACAAAGGGGATATGGCTGTGATTGGCCGGGCCGCGGCGATTGCGAATATTTTTGGCCTTCATTTGGCGGGCCTCTTCGCATGGCTGGCCTGGCTTTTCGTCCACTTGATGTACATCGTGGAATTTCAAAGCCGCGTCCTGGTGTTCGTGCAGTGGGGATTTGAGTATCTAACCTTCAGCCGGGGTGCGCGCTTAATCACTGGCACTGCCGCGACGGATTCGCTCGAAAAGCCCAACACGCTGACGAACATGAACCACATGGGCGACGGACGTTGAATTGCTGCCTGCTGGATTCCTGACTGCATTCAGTTTTGAACAGTACCTGCAGTCTGCCAAGTGGAATCACACCCCGCCGACCTGCTTTGTGGAGGGCAGCCGCGAAGTACTCCAACCGCCGCCAAGCGCCTTCACCAATTGAACGTTGGCGAGCATCTGTTGGACTCGGTAATTCACGAGGGCTTGGCGGTCGTTCAGCAAGACCGTTTGGGCGGTAATCACGTTGAGGTAGGGATCCACGCCGGCCAAGTAGCGAACATTGGCGACATGCAAATTCCGGTCCGCCGCTTGCACTGCGGCGTTTTGTTCTGCGATGACGTCAGACAAGATTCGCAACGACGCCAGATTGTCTTCAACCTGCTGAAAGGCGCTAAGGACGGTCTCGCGGTAGTTCGCGACGGTGGCGTCATACTGCGCCTGATATTGGCGAGCGGTGGCTTTTCGTAGACCCGCGTCGAAAATCGCCTGTGCCGCCGCCGGGCCAACCGACCAGAAGCGGCTGGGCCACGCCAGCCAGTCGGTGAAGGACGAGTTCCCGAACCCCGCGGCGGCGCTGAGGGTGACGATCGGGTAGAACGCCGATTTGGCGACACCGACTTGGCTGTTTGCTTGAGCCATAGCTCTTTCCATGTGCGCAATATCGGGACGGCGTTCGAGAAGCTCGGATGGAACGCCCGCAGGGATGGGCACCGGATGTGTTTCCAGCGTTTCCGCGGGCAGAAAGAATGCGGAAGGGGATTTTCCTGTCAGGACAGCGATAGCGTGCTCGTATTGGGCGCGCAAGATTCCGACGTTTGCATCTTGAGCCTGCGCGGCGTTGAGTTGAGCCTCGGCCTGCGCGACGGCCTCGTCGTTTTCGAGGCCGGCTTTGAAGCGGCTGCGCGTCAAATCGGCGGACTCCTGGTAGGCGATCACCGTGGCGTCGAACAATTGCTTCAGCAAATCCTGGCCGCGAAGCTCGTAGTAGTCGGCGGCAAGTTCGGCTTGCTCCGTGAGGCGTACATTTTCCAGGTCGGCAGCGCTGGCTTGCGCGGCAAACACGTTTCCCCGAACGCCATTGCGAATGCGGCCCCAAAAGTCTGGCTCCCAGGACGCATCGAAGGGAAGCGAGTAGCTGGTAAAAGATTTAACAGAGAAGCCAGCGCCAGAGGAGCTTCCCGTCTGCAGCCCGCCGAATTGCGCGGGGGACGGGCGCGAATTCACGATGCTCGGATTTGTTGACAGAGAAGGAAAGTAGTGCGATCGCGCTTCTCTCACGAGAGCGCGTGCAGCGAGAAAATTCGCCGCCGCGGCCGCAATGTTTTGATTCGAGGCGTTTAGATTTTCCTCGAGCTCATTCAGTTGGGGATCACCGTAGGCCTCCCACCATTTGTCGCGAATCGCGTCATCGTTAGGCTCGGCTGCCTTCCAACCAGGCGTGACATCCTGATTCCCGGGACTGAGTTCTTTGAAGACTGGCGGAGCTTCTACCGACGGCCTGACGTACTTGGGTCCGACGGCGCAGGAAACCAGCGAGAAAGCGCCCACAACCGAAACCAGCGACATCATTCCGATCTTGCGCCATTCGGTGCGGATTCTGGATTGCTCCGAATTTTCACTCGCCAAGGTAGACATCGACTAACTCACCGGGAAAAAGGTTGAGGCCCGCTGGTTTCGCGATTCTGAAAATCAGCGGCAGAACCCTCACGTCAACACGCTCCTGCCTCTGGTTCGACAGTTCGATTTTGGGAGACACGAGAGGTTGCATGCGCACGAATTCCAACGGAACTTTGACATTCGAGCCACGGATGGTCATTTGTGCCTTGATTCTTGCCGGCGGAGGCAGCCGCGGCACCAAAATCTCGTCGATGTAGACACGAACATGCAGTTGCGATTGCGGGCTGCCGAGGACCACCACGGGATCGAAGCCGCCCGTGTAGGAGTCGTAGGCACCTTGTGGAGAGATGTAGGCGCCGACGATGGTGTTGATGGACAGCACGACTCCGTCATTCGCGGCGCGCAGGGTGTATTTGGCCAGCAAGGCACTCGAGGCCGCATAGGCTTTTTGCAAAGCGTTCTGCTGCCTCTCTTGATTGCGAACGTCATAGCTCCAGGCGCCCGCCCTGGTTAGGTCGCGCTGCTTTTGCGCGACTTCGAGATTCGTCCTGGCCACCGCCGCAGTGTTCACGGCGCTGTCCAGCGCATCTTTGCTGACCGCTTTCGGATCCATCTCAAAGGCCGCTTCCTGCTTGTTCATTTGATCCTCGGCACTCTTGAGAGTCGCCTCTGCCGATTGGACCTGGGCTTCGGCGACGTCGAGATTCTCCTTGCGCGGTTGCGCTTTGAGTTCGTCCAACATGGTGCGGGCAGCTTGCGCCTGCGATTCGAGTTGCGCTGCGGTTGCTTTCTGAATGGAGTCGTCGATGCGGACAAGCGCGTCTCCCTTGTGAACGACCTGGCCCTCCGCCACAAGAATTTCTCTCACGGTTCCCGCGACTTCGGGATAAAGGTTGACGTTAGCGCCGCTCGATTGCGCACTTTCCACGATGCCCTCGGCATAAATTCCGGTGGCATAGGGATTGGAGGGGGGATCAAATACGGGAGGCAGCGAAGCTTTCGTGGTTCCGAACAAATAGGCAGCCACGCATCCAGCCACAATACCGAATAGTGCCAGTGCGAAAAGTAATCTTGTCTTCATGCTGCCCTCCGCTCGGAACCCAGAAGACGCCCGTCTTCCATCTTCAATATGCGCGTGGCAAATTCGTAGATGCGGTTGTCGTGCGTGACCACCACAATGCAGCGCTTGTCGCTCATGAGATTGCGGTGCACAAAACCTACGACGGCGTGCCCGGTGTCGCCGTCCAGCGAAGCTGTTGGTTCATCCATGATGAGAATGTCAGGTTCGCTGATGATGGCCCGGGCGATGGCCACGCGCTGCTGTTCGCCACCGCTCAGCTTCACAGGGGGGAGGTCAGCGCGAGTTTTCAGGCCCACGACTTCAAGACACTTGTGCGCTTTTTCGATGGATTCGTCCCAGTCTTTCCTTCTCAGAATCAACGGAATGGCCACGTTTTCCGCCGTCGTCAAGCGCGGAAACAGGTGATAGTCCTGAAATACGAAACCGATTTTATTGCGGCGAAAATCGGCGAGTTGATCGCTCTTGAGGCTCCAAATATCAACGCCTTCGACAAAGACACTTCCGGAATTGGGCCGCAAAATTCCGGAGAGCACGCTGAGCAAAGTAGTTTTTCCGCTGCCGGAAGGGCCCACGATGTACAACATTTCGCCGAACTCGGCCGCCAGTTCGACGCTACGCAGGGCGGATGTCTTGGCTTCGCCTTCGCCGAACCATTTCACCAATCCCGTCGCTTTGATGGCCACTTCGCCCATATCAGCCCCTGAAAATGTCGAATGGTTCTATGCGCAGGACGCGTCGCGCTCCGTAGTAGCTCGAAACGGCGGCGATGATGAGAACCATCGCGAAAGCCAGACCTAGATTGAAGTAAGTAATGGTCGCGAAGTAGTCCGGCAGCCTGATTTTGGCAGCGGCGATAAGCGCAGTGCACAGGCCGACCCCCAATCCGTAGCCGATGAGGGCAGTAAAGCTCGCTTGGAACAAAACCATGCCGACGAGTTCGCGGCTGCGCGTGCCAATGGCTTTGAGAGCGCCAAATCGTTCCAAATTTTCCAGGATGAACGTGTAGAAAGTCTGGCCGGAAATGGACAGCCCAACGATAAAGCTGATCACCGTCATGATGAGGATGTTGGTGCCCATCCCAGTCCGGTAGACATAGAACTCGGTAATGCGCTGCATGAATTCCTGTTGGGTAATCGCCAGGTAGCCAAGCGCCTGGACCTGTTTCTTGATGGCTGGAATGTCGTTTGGGTTCTTCGGTTCGACCAGCACGTACGAGATGGTGTAGCGCGGATTGGGAATGTACTCGATGGCGCGGTTGTAGGTTGTATAGAGCGTGGGTATTCCGAAAAGGCCCGAAGCCGGCACTTTTGCAATTCCCACGACGACGCATCGGTGATCGTTCAGTTGAAACTCGGAACCGATGTGCGGATTGTTCAGCTTCACAAAGTCAGCGTCGCGCACCACGATGAAACCATTTTCCGCGTAGATATCTTCGATTTTTCCTTCCAGAAGCTCGGGGCGGCCGAAGAGAGTGCTGTCGTCGAGCCCTACTACGGTTACAGACTGATAGGTACCGTCCGTCAGTTTGACCAGCGCCCCGCCGGAATACAGGGGTACGGCGTGCTTTACGCCGTCCATGCTGCGAACCGAGTCGAGGACATAGTCAGGCATGCCGATGGTGTTGGCCACGGTTTGCACTGCGGGGTCCATTACCCACATCGAAGCGCCCACGTTGGTGACCGTTGAAAACGAATGGTGAAGAACACCCACAAACATGCAGGTGGCGAACATCATGCCGAAGACGGCAAAGGCGTTGCCGACCAGAAGGGCGGAGAACTTGGCCTTGTCGTTGACGAGCAGTTTGTAAGCCAGCTTGAGAATTCCTTTCACGACTGACGTCCTCGGCGCTTCTGTCTCCTTGTAACTCCCTTGCTGGAGTGATCCTGCCCGGCCGCTTCTCCGGCCGGCCGCGAAGCAAACCTCGTACCAAAATTAGCTCGCAAAGCTCGGCAACAAAGTGCCCAGGATCACCTGCTTTTGTGACTTCGCTCACATGAACCGCCGATTTTGTGGCACTTTGCGGCTCGGCATCAGACAGAGAAGATTTCCTTAAAGCTATCGGTGTTGGCATGATGGGCGTCACGGGCGCCAGTGCGGTTGATCACAGCTTGCCGCGGGATCCTCAACAAGAATGACAATCGAGAAGACCTGAGGTCTACAGCTTGAAATTATCCTGGCACGTCAGGCCCTGCTGAGTTTCAGCTACGGACGGAAGGGGGGGACTTATGAAGGTGAAGGATGTCATGACGCGGCAGGCCGTTTGCTGCAGTCCCGCAACGAATGTCGGAGCCGCCGTCGAGCTTTTGTGGGTCTACGATTGTGGCATGCTTCCCATTGTCGGCCCCGACGGCAAGCTCGCTGGTCTCGTGACGGACCGTGACATCTGCATCGCCATGGGGACACGCAACCGCTTGCCCGGCGAACTCACGCTCGGAGAAATCGCCACGGCCAGAGTCTTTACCTGCAAACCAGAGGATGACATTCACGAAGCTTTGGGCACGATGGCAGAACAGCAGATCCGCCGGCTTCCGGTGGTAAACGATCAGGGCTTTCCGCAGGGCATCCTCTCCATGGACGACATCGTCGCCCACGGAGATCTGGACAAGTGGCAAGGGTGCTGCGAACTCTCCGCAGAAGAAATCATTCGCAGCCTGAAGAAGCTTTACCGCCGCGCCCATGCGCCGGTTTCCGGAAAGTTGGCTGCGGCAGCTTGATCTCAACTGGACAATTTGAAGTGACGAAAACCTGGAGGCCCAGGGATCTCAAACGGGGAAGGGTATTGCTTGTCTCGCCGACCCTCGAGCACGGCAGAAAATACTAGGCGGCTGGGGCGCGGACCGTCAGTACCGGGCAAGCCGAGCGAACGATGATCTGGTGAGCGGTATTGTTCAGGTGCGTGGCCGCAAATGATCCGCCGTTGCCGCGGACGCCAAGCACAATCAAATCGGCTTTCTTTTCCTTGGCAGTGTCCAGAATTCGCGCCGCCGGTTCGCCATGCTCGACCACGGTTTCAGGCCGGCAGTGCAGGTCCGTTCCTGCGGGAACCATCTCGTGGAGCCGGTGCAGCGCCTCCGCGATAGACAAGCCGCTGCTTGTGGCGCGCCGCTCCTTGCCGTCCTTTTTGATGACATGCAGTAACGTCAGCGCGGCTTCATTTTCCTGTGCGACGGACACGGCGTACTGGGCCGCTGCCAGCGATGGCGGCGTGAAATCTGACGGAAACACCACGCGATGAAAGTGGCCTTCGCTGGGCATTTGCCCGTGAACAGGTCCCACCACCATTACCGGTACTGGCGACTTGCGCAAAATCTGCTCCGCGCTGGAGCCCAAGACAAACCTGCCGAGCCCGGAACGCCCGTGTGTTCCCAGCACGATCAAATCGATCTGATATTCTTTGAGCTTTGCTTCCACACCGGACCAAACGTCCTCGGCCCTCTCAATGCGTGCGTTATGCGGCAAGTCTGCCAACCGTTTCTCGACTGATTTCATTTCCTTGACGGCGGCCTCTTCTTGTAAGTCCAAAGCGGCGGCCGGAGAATCCGGCGTCATGTACGTGAATATATCCGGCACCAGCACATGCAACGCGTAGATTTGTGCATCATAGGCTCGGGCCAGAGCCTTCGCGCAAGGCAGGGCCGCCTCGGACGACCTCGAAAAGTCTGTTAGGTAAAGAATGTTGCGGACCGCGATCTTTTCACCGCTGCGAGGGTAGTCCATGCTTCACCTCGGCGACAGTATCCCTGCGTACTGTTACGATGGCAGTGATGACTCCCACAGGACTAAGTGACGCTGCTCACAGTCCGGGCCGGATCTCGTTGGTATCTCTAGGCCATGAGTTCACTCGTCCGTCAACAGCCCGGCCAGCGAAGGCATTTGGGCATTCGGGTTCTCGGAGTCTTCTTTGTGGTGATGGCTGCTGCGGGATCGCTGATCTTCAGCGAAGCTGCGAACGTGGGAAACGGAAGATGGATCGCGTCCGGCGCTGCATCAAAAGCCTCAGCAGGCAAGACACTTTCCCCTGCGGCTCAGCAACCTCAAGAGCTCAGTCCCGAAGGTGCCGAGGAACTCGCCAGGCGCTTAAATGCGTTGAAACTCGGACAGGTCGACAGACCCATCCTCGCCCAGTTTGCTACGGAAGCCCAGGAATTCTACGCGTCTTTGGGCAACTCACCGGCCTGGACAAAACTCGGCAAACCGACACCGCAGGCACTGCAGGTCATCCAAGCGCTGCAATTCGCGGACGAAAAAGGCCTGAATCCGGAGGACTACGACGGCTCTCTCTGGAGCGGCCGCCTGGACGCCCTGCAAGCATCGAATCGGCCCGCCGAGCCTGAGCTAATCGCGTTCGATTTGGCGTTGACCCTCGCGACGATGCGGTTCGTCTCGGATCTGCACGTCGGGAGAGTCAACCCCGAAGCCGTGCGTTTCAGCCTGGATCTGCACGACAAAACGCTCGATTTGTCTGAGTTCCTTCACGACCATGTCGTGAACGCGCCCGACTCACGGGCTGCGATGGAATCTGTCGAACCGCAGTTTCTCACGTACCGCCGTACTTTAGACGCTCTGCACACCTATCTGAGGCTGGCGCGCGAGGATCACGGAGAGCCTCTTCCCGTTCCCTCCCATGCCGTTCACGCTGGCCAATCGTACGGCGGCGCCCACAGCCTCGGTTTGTTGCTTGAGCGGCTAGGAGACCTAAACAGCGCACAAGGGGAGGTGCAGGACCATTACAACGGCAACCTTGTCGAAGCAGTGAAACATTTTCAAGGCCGTCATGGGCTGGAACCTGACGGGATTCTGGACGCGCGCACTTTCGCAGAGCTGAACACACCGCTCCGCAAGCGAGTTGAGCAGCTTGAGCTTACGCTCGAGCGATGGCGTTGGCTTCCAGCTTCCTACTCCTATCCGCCGATCGTCGTGAATATTCCAGAATTCCGGCTGTACATCGTGAATCAAGATCACCGTATCGTCTCCTCGATGAACGTCGTGGTGGGGCGGGCCTATCATCACGAGACTCCCGTGTTCGAAGGCGAGATCCAGTCTGTGATTTTCCGGCCCTCCTGGACCGTCCCGCTTGAGATCGTCCGGCGGGAAATTCTGCCGCAAGTTGAGAAAGATCCCCAGTATCTCCGGGAGAATTCCTATGAAGTCGTGGATCAGGATGGCACGGCAGAAGGTGACGAAACCCCAACGGAGGCGATGAAAGAGGATCTTCGCGCCAGCCGGCTTTTTCTTCGTCAGCGCCCGGGGCCGGAAAATAGTCTTGGACTCATAAAATTTGAGTTTCCAAATCCGTTTGATGTCTACCTCCACGATACCCCAGCGCATGAACTATTTTCCAAGTCCCGCCGTGATTTCAGCCATGGCTGCGTTCGAGTGGAAAATCCGATGGCGTTGGCTGAGTGGGTTCTTCGCGATAATCCGGAATGGACCGCCGAGCGCATCCGTTCGGCGATGGCCGGAACCGAGACGGTCCGCGTTGTGCTCGTCCATCCCACGCCTGTTTGGATTCTCTATGCCACCGCCGTCGTCTTGGAAGATGGCCAGGTGCGCTTCTTTGACGACGTCTACGGTCACGACGCCACCCTCGAGCGCGCTCTTGCGGAGAGGGGAAAGAATGGCCTGCCGTGAAAAGAAAGCAGGCGTCTGGCTCTGTACGTGCCGTGACGGGATGCACTTTCAGAAGTGACACGCGTCACAGCCCTTGCCTGCCAAGAAGGCCAGGCTACAGCTGGAAGTAAGCGACAACCTTCCGCTACACGCGAGAAGGAGGTCTGACCATGAAAGTCTTGGTAGCCATCGATTCTTCCCCTTCATCGCAGCGCGTTCTCGATGCGGCCCTGGCGCGGCCCTGGCCGGAGTCCAGCACGTTTTGCCTGCTGAACGTGGTGGATCTCCAGCGGTTCGAGCAACTCCCTGTGCTTATCAAGGATGCCACGCTGGAAAGCGAAAAACTGGTCAAAGCCGCCGCGAAAGGATTTTGCGGCGCAGGGTATGAAACGCTCACGAAAGTTATCCTGGGACACCCCCGCGGAGAAATTTCCGCGTACGCCCGCGAATGGGGCGCAGACCTCATCCTGGTCGGTTCGCACGGGCACGGCGCCATCGGAAGGTTTCTGCTCGGCAGCGTCGCGCAGGCAGTTCTGCGCACCGCGCCGTGCTCCGTGGAGATCGTGCGGCGCGCACCCGACGCGGGCCGCATGCCCGATGCGCATGGTATGAGGATCCTCCTCGCTACGGATGGAAGCGACTGCTCTTTGCAAGCGACGCACGCCGTCGCCGATTACCCCTGGCCCGAGGGTTCCACTTTTCGTGTGCTCAGCGCCGAGGAACTCATGGTCGTCGGCAACCAGCTCGAGGCGTCGTCGTTGGCTGCTGTGTACCCCGCTAGCCAACTCGACCTCCTCGCGACGCAGGCTCACGACCGCGCCAAGTCGGCAGCTGAAGAGGCCGGCGAGATCCTGTCTCGTGCGGGCCGGCACGCCTTCGATTCCACGACACCACTAGGCGATCCTCGCAGTCTCATCGTGGAAACCGCAAGGGAATGGGCTGCCGACCTGATCGTACTTGGCTCGCACGGGCGTCGTGGGCTTGATCGCTTCCTCATGGGCAGCGTGTCCGAATCCGTAGCCATCCACGCCCCCTGCTCGGTTCGCGTGGTCCGCGCCGCCGAACGTACCCGAACGTAAATGCTGAGGAGCCCCCTTATGCAACCCGAAAAATTGCAAGCATTGGCACAACTGCCTTCTCCGGTTCTCACGCTTTATTTGAACACCGCCTCCGGCGATCCTTCGCGTCATCCACGTGTGGCGGCGAGTGCGGATTGGTTGCAGAAAGAGGCGGGAAATATCGCGCGAGGTCTCTCGTGGCGGGATGCCAAGATCTTTCTACGACAGGTTAACCGCGTTAAACGTTTCTTCGAGAATCGCATTCCGAAGGAACGGGCTCTCGTGCTGTTCGCTGCTCCCAAGCATTGGCGGCTCCTGCCGCTGCCGTTTGCCGTGGACAACCAACTGCATTGGGGAGAGCCGTCCTTGGGCCAATTGGTGCGTCTGGCCAATATGCACAAGTCCTACGGCGTGGTGGTCATCGATCACCAAGGGGTGCGTTTCTTTGGCCATTCGATGGACGGTTTGCTTCAGCTCGCCCACCGGAGTTTCCAGATTGACGCCAGCCAGTGGAAGCAAAAAGACTTTGGCCACATCTCCAGCGAACGCATTCGAAAAACCCGCGGGGAAGATCATGACCTTTACGAAGCGCGCATCGAAGCACAATTCGCCCGGCTTTGTCGCGAAACCGCCGCACAAGCCAGCGATCTCAGCACGCAGCATGGCTTTGCTGCGCTCTTTCTCGTTGGTCCAGACCGCATGATTCGTAACATCCGCGCCAAGCTTGCTCACCCCATCTCTGAGTCTGCCATGCTCGTGGCCGAGAACCTCGGTAAGTTCTCGGCAGCGCAAGTGCTAAAACGGTTGCAGCCGGTGATGGAAGACTACGAACAGGCCAAGCAGCTTGCCCTGGTGACGCAGTTGCTCGACGCCGGCGCCACCGCGACCGTCGGGCCCGATGAGACGCTCTCACGCCTTCAGAAGGGAACGGTTCGCATGCTTGTTGTCTCCAGCGACCTCAACATGGATTTGCGCCAGTGTGAGCGCTGTGGCCTCGCAAACCGTTCCGGCGATCCGCTGTGTGCGGATTGCAAAGGAGCGCTGCGCAAGGTTACCTTCCAGGAGTTGCTACCTACTTTGCTCACCGCCCACAATGTGACCGTCGAGTTTGTGCACGGCCCGGCTGCGGCCCTCCTCCGTCGGTCCGGCGGCATCGCTGGATGGTTGCGACTGGCTAAGGCAGCCTCAGCGCGCCGGACCGCATGAATCACAGACCATCGGTTTGGAAAAATTGCGAGGCAGCCGCGAGTCGGCCGGACGGATCCAAACAAGGTTTACGTAGAGTTGTCGCCCGGCTGGCTGTGAGCCTTACAACTCCGGATGCGGCTCAAGTGTGTAGGGGAGAACCGCGGTTTCATCGCGAAGTGCCTTCTTCGGCTCCCTCTTGCGCCCCAGGATCGCCATCGGCCGCTCGCGCCACACTCCATCTTCCTGATATTTCAGCGTATAGATATGCAGCAGCTGCCAACCCTGTGCCAGCAACCGGTTCACTTCTTCGCGTCCACGCACTTCCAGGTTGTGGCCGGTAACCTCCCCGATGTCCAACGCCGCAAGATTCATTTCCTGCGGCATAGGAAGATCGGCTGTCGCCCGCCAAGCGGGCATTTTGTGCACTTTGGCTTTCACCGTTTGCCTCCTTCAGCTGCGCCCATTTTGACCTTAGGCCGCCACGCTCTTTGCAGCGACCGCTTGCGGCAATTGACGGGCGTTGATCGCTTGCAAGGTCCTAATGACCTCCTCGCTCGAGAGTTCCGGAGCCCTTCCCAGCGTCAACGGTTCAGCTCGCAGCAGCAGTTCGTCTATGGAAATGACTCCTACCAGTTCGCCGGCATTGGTAATGACCGGCAGCCGCCGCACGTGCCCTTCGCGCATCGCTCGCAATGCTACATGTACGTCATCCTCCGGCGCGCAGAAGTACACGTTCTTTGACATCCCCTCTGCCACTGTCACTTCGCCTGACGGAAGCCCTCGCGTTCCCAGCGCCATGCAAATGTCGCGGTCCGTGATCACGCCGATGACCCTGCCCTCTTCACTCACTACCGGCAGGAAACCGCAGTTACCAATCCACATCAGTTCCGTTGCCGCTCCGAGATTGGTCTCGGGACGGCAGTGATATGGTGTTCCCATCATCACGTCCAAGACTCTCATAGCCGTTCTCCTTTCAACCCCTGGCTTTCTCGGATTTCGGGCGCTCGAACCACTTCCACCGAACAATGCGCATGCAGCGCCACGTCTTCGGAAACGCTTCCCAGCGTGAAGCGATCGAATCCCCGCCGCCCGTGTGAGCCAACCACCACCAGGTCCGCCTTCCATTGTTCGGCGGCTTTTACGATTTCCCGAGCGTCACTGTCCTTCGGGAGAGGCGTTGCACTCTTTGCTTCCAGGCCTGCTTTCTTCAGAACCTCGGCGCTTTCTGCGGCGTGCCGCTGCGCATCATGGAGCGCGGCCGTATTGAGGTCCTCGATCTCTTTCAATTCAAAATAAGGAAATTCTCCGAGCGGCAGGAACGGTTCGGGAATTGCCAGAATCTTGAATTGGCTTCCCGCCGGCCAAGGCCGCTCCGCTATGGAGCGCGCAGCCGCCAGGGAATAGGGCGAGCCATCTGTGGCCAGTAGAATCTTCGTCCCGCCATTTTTAGCCTCCCCCGCACCCGCCCGCACGACTTCCACCGCGCAGGGTGCTTCCCGCAACACCGAGCGTGCCGTGCTCCCGAGGAACAGCCGTGTCAAGGCTCCTGCCTCGTGGGAACCAACCAGAACCAGATCCGCACGCCAGGTTGCGGCACACTGCGGCAACGCTTTTCGCGCCAGCCCCAGCACCACGTCCGTCTCTATCTTCCAACCGGCTTTGGCAAGGTCTTCACCGGCCTTGCTCAGGACTTCCAGTGTTGCGGCCTTCGCGCGTTTCAAGGAGATTGGCGCTTTCACGAAAGGGAAGGGATCAAGCACATGTAACAGCAGGAATTCCGAGCCTGTTGGCCATGGACGTGACGCCGCTTCCTTCACCAACGCAACACAATGCGGAGTCGCGTCCAACGCAATCAGAACTCTCATGGCCCCTCCTCTCCAACCGCTTCCCAAACGCACCTTTGTCGGCGCCATCGCCTCGGCGTCCTGACTTCATGTAAGACCTCCGTTTTTCTGGAAGCTGTGATTCTGCGCATGTCTGAATGTGACTCGCCGCACATCGCATTCGCGCCGCCGGTGCTAATGAGAATCCAGTCGTGCAGGACGCACTCGCATGATCTTTGCCGATCGCATCGAAGCAGGGCGTAGCTTGGCGTGGCGCCTCGACAAGTACGCTGGTCGCGACGACGTGATCGTTCTCGGAGTCCCTCGCGGAGGCGTGCCCGTCGCTTCCGAAGTAGCCAAAGTGCTTCATGCTCCTCTCGACGTTTTCCTGCTCAGGAAGCTCGGCGTGCCCGGCCAGGAAGAACTGGCGTTTGGCGCTATTGCCTCGGGTGGCGTCCGCGTCCTGGACCGCCAAACCGTTCGAGCTCTGGCCATCTCTGATTCGGACATTGCCGCCATCACGGCGCGCGAGCAGAAAGAGTTGCAACGCCGGGAACAGCTTTATCGTGGCAGCCGGCCGGCGCTTTCCGCAGCAGGCAAGATTGTCATTCTCGTGGATGATGGCATCGCTACCGGGGCCAGCATGCTTGCCGGGATTCGTGCTTTGCGCCAACTGCATCCCGCCAAGATCGTCATCGCTGTTCCGGTTGCGCCTAGCGCGACCTGCAAACGGATGGCGAACGAGGTCGACGAGTTGGTCTGTGTAGCCGCGCCTGATCCGTTCTATGCCGTCGGTCGCTTCTACGACGACTTCTCTCAGGTCGAAGATGAGCAGGTCATCGAATTGCTTGCGCAAAATTACGATTCCGCGGTCCCGGTGCGCCACGATCGTCCGGAGGTGCTGCAATGAACCCGAAATCGACAATCCTTCCGGCCCGGGAAACCGAAGTTTCCATTCCCATCGGCGATATCATTTTGCGAGGCACACTGGCTCTCCCCGAAAATCCGCTCGGGATCGTGCTCTTCGTTCACGGCAGCGGCAGCAGCCGGCATAGTCCCCGCAACCGTTTCGTTGCTAGCGCCCTTCAGACGGCGCACCTTGCCACGCTGCTCTTTGATCTGCTCACGCCGGAAGAAGATAGCCTCGATGAACAGACCTCCGAGCTTCGCTTCGACATCGAACTCCTCACCAAGCGTATTACTGGCGCCACCGTTTGGGTGCTTCGCAATGAAAGCACAAAGGCTCTGCCCATCGGGTACTTTGGCGCCAGCACTGGCGCTGCCGCCGCTTTGCGTGCTGCCGCCCGCCTGCGCGAATCTGTCGCCGCCGTCGTGTCCCGCGGAGGCCGGCCGGACCTCGCTGCATCAGACCTGGGCTTCGTGCGCGCACCCACGCTGTTAATCGTCGGGGCTGATGATAGGACCGTGCTGGACCTCAACCGCCTGGCATTCGCCAGGCTTCGCTGCCCGGGAAAAAAGTTAGTCGTAGTTCCGTTCGCAACGCATTTGTTTGAGGAGATCGGAGCTTTGGAAGAAGTCGCTCGTCTGGCCACGGACTGGTTCGAACACTTCTTGGCACCTGCTCGCGAACCGGAGCACGCTCACACCTTCTAGTCTCAAACACCCGGTCGGTTGAACGTCTTCCTCGCAAACGGTGCAACTGCCATCAAAGCGAACTCCCCAATTTCCACGACTGATGCGGTCTGTGTATATTTGTAAGGTCACCGCCCGCGATTCGGCGCTTCTTGCTCATGACCTCTCCGCCACCGGCAGAAGAGAAATTGCCGCCTCCGTCAAAGCGAGCTCTTGACGGTTTGCGCGTCCTCGACTTCTCGCACGCCCTCGCCGGGCCCTATTGCACGCTTCTCCTGGCCGACTACGGCGCCGACGTCTACAAACTGGAGTCGCCGCAGGGCGGGGAATTGAGCCGCGGTTGGGGACCGCCTTTCGCTGGCGGCCAGGCCTCTTTCTTCCTTGGTCTGAACCGCGGCAAGCGCGGCATTTCTATTGATCTCAAGCGCCCGGAGGGAATTGCGCTTTGTTTACGCCTGCTCGATCACATGGACATCCTCATCGAGAATTTCCGTCCCGGCACCATGGATCGCTTGGGTTTCGGTTATGCAGCGTTGCGCGACCGCAATCCTCGCCTGGTCTACTGTTCTATTTCGGGTTACGGACAGGATGGTCCATCGCGCGATGAAGCTGCCATGGATTTGATCGTGGAATGCTCCAGCGGCTTCATGAGTGTCACTGGCACCGAAGCCGGCGAACAGGTTCGCGCCGGCTACGCGGTTGCGGATATAAATGCAGGCTTGTTTGCCACCATCGGCATCCTCATGGCACTACAGCACCGCCACCGAACTGGAGCAGGCCAGTTTGTGGATGTCTCTATGCTCGATAGCATGATCTCCGCCATGTCTTCGAACTATATGACCTACTTGGGTTCCGGGCGTGTGCCGCACCCGATGGGCACGGCTTTCCCGACCGTTGTGCCATACCAAGTCTTCCGTGCCAGCGACCGCGTGTTTGCACTTGCTGTGGGAAGCGAAAAACTGTGGGCAGCGTTCTCTGGCGCGATCGGCCATCCGGAACTGCAATCGCATCCTGACTACGCGAGCAACGCACTGCGCATTCAGAACCGTCAAGCACTGGAGAAAACCCTGCACGATATTTTTCGCTCGCGAAGCGCTGCGGAATGGGTCGCACTGCTCAGTGAAGCGGGTATCCCTTGCTGTTTGCTGCGAACCTTCGACGAAGTCGTGCAGCATCCGCAATCCGCGTTTCGTCAGATGTTCCCGTGGATGGAACACCCTACCGCGGGCAAGCACCGTGTAACCGGACCACCGATCAAGATGTCCGAGACGCCCGGCAGGCCAACAACTCCGGCTCCTCTGCTAGGCCAGGATACCGCTGCCACACTGCGCGAGCTGCTCGGGCTCGATCCACAAGCCATTCATCAGTTGGTCGCCGACGCCATTATTCCGCGACCGCCGCGGCCCGAAAACAGCGTCGCGCAAGAAGAACCCTCCCGTGGAGAAGCAAACCCGTAATGGCCTGGCACAGTTCTTACTGGGGGCGGGACCCCTGAGCGGTGGGCAACACTCTCTGAAGCAAAATATCTGTAAACCTTTGGGATTCTTCCACGAAAGGAAAGTGCCCCGACTTTTCGAACCACTCGAAGTCCTTCTGTGGGTCGTTGACTTTGTCAAAAAATTCTTTGGCAACACTCGCCGGCGTGTAAGGATCGTGCCTGCCCTCTAGAAAGAAGATCGGCACGCGGTAGTCGTACCCTAAATCCGCAAAGTTCACCTTCGTAAGGTCACCCAGCAGCACGTCAACGGAGAAGAACTGCCCGCGAAGCCAATCAACATCATTCAGCAGAGAATATTCGGGCGCGAAGAAAATCGTAGACAGGCCAAACGACGAATCAGCGGCTCCCGGAGGCCCGATCAGACTGCCTGACCACTGTCGCATAATGCGGATTTGGCGGAACGTTATGTTCGCGGAGGGATAGGGCGCGATGCTGGTCAATTGCTGGATGGCCTCCTTATTTTTCGCCCGTTGCGCCGCCTCCATCGTGTCCTTGTACAAAACCACTTCGTTCTGCCTCGCATCCGTTGCCTGTCCCACGCCGATGTAGGCGTGGAGCAATTCCGGATGATCGTGCGCCAAACGCAGGCCCAAAATGCTTCCCCACGAATGCCCCAGCACAAAAATCTTCTCCTGCCCGAAGCGCCCGCGCAGATGATCGACCATTTCCAGCGTGTCCGCGTTCATTCGCTCCAGGTTCATCGTTTGCCGTTGCACGTCCTTGCTGTTCGAACTGTAGGTTTTCCCGGCTCCGCGTTGATCCCATTGCACTACCGTGAAGTACTTTTCCCAGGGGTCTTGAAACACTCTGGCCATCGGCATAAACGCAGTCCCGGGGCCGCCGTGAATGAACAAAAGAACCGGATTCTTCACCGACTCTCCACGCAGTTCAATCCACTGCTTGATTCCCCCGATCGGCACCTCCTCCACGCTGTTGATCCCGTCGGGTGTGCGTATCGCCCGGCCTTGCGCAATCCTCCGCTCAACGAAGTATCGGTAGGCCAAAGCGCAGGAGATGGCTACCAACAATAACGCTGCGACCGACAGGGCCAAATATTTGAAGGCCTTTCTTAAGGACACCACTCGCTCCTCCCAGCTATCCGGCCAAGCATTTCGCTAGCTCAAAACGTCTCCGCGCCCGGTCACTGGGTCGGCATTTGTCCAGCCGGACCCTTCTAGCAGAGCAAGGCGCAGCCCGAAGCAGTTTTACGGAGATAGTATACGAACTGGCCCACGGATTTGTTCGCGCGAAAGGACTACTAACGGCATCAGAGCGGACAGCGACATACCGCGCCGTTTGTCCCGCCGTGACCCGCGCGGTCGTTCCCGCCACCCGTCAGATCAGCATTGCGCCCCTCGCCAGAAGAGCCCCTTTTTGTGGAGCACCGGTCACAGCCCCCTGTGCCGCAAGTCACTTACGTTTTCCGCGCGGAAGGGTATGAGTAAACCGAAAGGAGGCCGCCATGCGTCGATGCATAGTGTGTCTAGCCTTGCTTGTCTGCGGCCTTCCCATTTGCGCCATGCCGCAAAAGCCGGCGGCAAAGTCCCTGCCGTCCCAATCAAAAAACAGTCCCCAGCCCATGGAGCCCAAGCAGATTCTCCAGCGCGAAGCTCCTGGCATTGTCACCATATACGCCGTAGACAAAAGTGGTAAGCCTTTCGCTTTGGGGACCGGATTCATTGTTCGTTCGAACGGCGTGGTCGTTACCAACTTCCACGTGGTAAAGGATGCGTATGACGCGCAGGTCAAGCTCAAGGACGGCGAGATTTATGAGCATGTGCGCGTGCTTGACTACGACGAACGGCGCGACGTCATCATTCTCAAGATTAGCGCTCTCGACTTGGCTACCGTGACCCTGGGAGACTCTTCCGGCGTGGAAGCCGGCGACCGCGCTTACGCCATCGGCAATCCCGAAGGTCTGTCGTACACCATCTCCGAGGGCTTGATCAGCGCGCGCCGCATCATGCAGGGCAGCGAAACGCTGCAAATCAGCGTTCCCATTTCTCATGGCTCCAGTGGCGGGCCTCTCTACAACACCAACGGCCAGGTCATCGGCATCACGGCCGCCGGCATGGAGGAAGGGCAAAATCTCAATTTCGCTGTTCCCATCAAATACGTGCTGGCCATGCTGGACTCAGCCCCGAGGAATATGACTCTCGTTGAGCTGTTCCCGGAAGCCGCTCAGCCGAAGGGCACCCGTGAAACGCCCAGCGCCAAAGGAACTCCGGCAGGCCCTCATGAATACACCGATCCCGATGGCTGGCTCGCACTCACCTTTCCCGCGACCTGGCAACTTCAGGATCCTGCCCCGCAGGGCATGATGCTGGGCGCCTCCAAGGCAGATGAGGCCACTCTCGTGGCCTTTCGCTCCGATGCAAAAAATGCCGAAGCGGCGTTCAACGATATACGGAAGGTGCTCTCCGACAAATACTCCGGCCTGAACAAGTATTCCGAGAAAGTCAGCATGGACTACAAAGACGGCCGTCGTCTCCGCATGCAGACCTTCATGAACAAAGCGGGCACCGATTCGCGCTTGCTTTTCATCTTGGCGACGCAGCATGACAATCGGGTCGTCGGTATGCTCGGGATATTCACAAACGAAAACTCTTATCACGATCTCAACGACATCCTCAAAACGCTCGAGTTCTAGCCGCTCGGCGCACTCATCCTGTCCACGTAATTTTCCAGTCCGTTCTGTTTGCACAAGGAAAGCGTCACGCAAACGCGGAGGCGGCGCGTCCCGCTCGGACTTCCTGCATGTGAAGTCTGGATCTTCGCCAGATTCTTCTGCAAAGGACGCGAAAGGAAACGAACCTTACTTGGCCTGCAGTGACTCGATGTATTTCGTCAGATTGGCGATCCGCAGTTGAATCAACGCTTCATTCTCGCTGGTGTGACCCTGCAGCGAACCGAGCAGCGGTCCCCACATCGGCATCTCTTTCGTGCCGTGTGCCGGCGCATCAACTCCAAACCGCAGTACGTGGGCCACATGATCGCCGGGAAACTTCCCGTTGTTCTTGCTCGCCAATACCGTCAAATCAGGCGGCGGCACTTTGAGCGCCGGAGCCGCCGGTCCGTCTCCCTTGCCGCTCCTCCCGTGGCAGGCAGCGCAATAGGACACGTACATCTCCTGGCCCGAAGTTGGCGACGTGTATTTGATCGGGACTTTTTCAACGGTCTTCGGTTGCGACACCGCGCTCGGTTCCTGAG